>UMBH01050674.1_pt1 | contig 17854 bp, 22 predicted proteins | sample 1963921 | NCBI WGS metagenome assembly UMBH01 (sample SAMEA4835937, study PRJEB28245) | human gut metagenome | biome: gut microbiome; material: fecal sample | place: Denmark | collected 2008
AAAAAACTGTTGACGGCGAAAACGAGATTATCACCATCACGCGCCCCATCAATGACAAGCCCAAAAGTACCGCTTGTGTAAGCCGCACTGTAAAGGCCGGCACGGTTGCCCGCGTAAAGTACGCCCGTTTCAATGATGATTTTAGCGTTGAATCCGGTGAAATGGTAAAACAGTTTGACGGCGTTTTGGACGCAGAAAAGGTTGAAAAAGCCTTGCACAACTTCGAGCCTTGCACCAAATGGCAAGTTTTGGATTTTCAGCCCAAAGAGGAAAATACTTTGGGAATTCCGCGTGAGGTTTTCAACGCTGTTGCCGTTCCCATTGAGCCAGCATTAAAATAAAAACTTTCCAGCGGGTTTCTTGTAAAGCCCGCTTCCACGCTGCAAAGCGAAAATATTTTATAAAGGGGATATAAAATGAAAATGCAAGTTGTTACAATTAGAAGAACGGTTGACAGTATTGGGGAACACGTTTCCATCAGCTGCGAAAAAGACAATAAATTCAAAAGTCTTGCGGCTGTCTTTTCCAGCGTATACACAAATGGTTTTTACGGGTGTAGCTATCAACCGGACGGCACTTTTATTGAATCCAACAAAAACCAAACATTTGATGACTTTGTAAAGGAGGTATTTGTGCAATGATTTACAACACTCGTTCTGATATTGTAAAAGCCGTTGAATATCAGCATTGACCAAAAATAAAATATGCGCCGCTGTTAAAAGCAGCGCATTTTTTATGCAAATTTTTTAGTTAGAAATCTTTACTATTAAGCATAAATAACTAGCAATAGTTAAGCCTAACCGCTAACCTGTGAAATTCTTAACACACTTTAGCAATTTAGAGTTCTAAAGCGATTGACAAATTCTTAACACACTTTACCACTGTAAAGCGCTAAAGCGTCCATCCGTTAAGAAAAGATGGTAAGCATGGGCATTAACCTTAGCACCAACCCTTCCGCGCTGCTCACCGGGGGTGTTGCAAGAAGCCTAAAAATAAATCGGGGTTCAATTTCTTAAACTTGATAATCCCCTCTCCCTCTTCATTATTTAAGAAAGCAGGTGATTAAATGACAATCAATGATATTCTACTTAATTGCGGTTCTGTTCATGCTGAAACGACTATATATATTATAGAATCTGGCACAATTAAAAAGATATGTCTGTTTAAGAATTTAGAATCAAGATATGCGAAGCTTCAATTTAAATTCTTTACTGTTAGTTCTTTGTATATAGATACAGATTCATTTGAAGTATTAGCTTTTAAGTTTTATGTATAAGGAGTTGATACAATGACAATTCATGATATTGTAGTAAGCTGTGGTTCAATAACAGCAAATACCCGTATCGTCATATGTGACTGCATGGGCGAAGTTAAATGGCAACACAAATTCAAGAAGCTTACAAGCGATTATGAGTATTTGAAGATTAACTTTTTTACAGTAGGTGTTATTTACTCTGCTTATAAAGGAGCAGAAATATATTTGAAATTCTATGTATAAGGAGCTGATACAATGCTTAATTTATTGCGGGTTTTAGGAGCTATCATTGACATCCTAAGAGGAGTTAATAATGATGATTTGTGCGATTAGTTTAAGATAGGAGTTTATACAATGCGTTATGATGTTCCCATTCATCCCATCCCCATTGGCTCAATCATTAAATACAATGTAAGAGAATATGGTTATTTCTATGAAGATGGACAAGAGAAAAGAGCAATTACCATTGCTAAAATTGGTAAGGTTATTGACATTACAGAGCATGATGGCAGAGTAGTTTATTATTCTGTAGCACCAAGTTCTAATTGTACATTTAACCAATATTTTGTAGGCGATTGCTTAGATTCTGTTTGGCCTGAAAACGTGGAAGGTGTTTATTACGACAATTAAAGACCTAGATACAGAAACCCTTACTCTACTTAATAAACTATGTGAGAACTGGTATATTAAATCCTGTCCTTCATGGCTTACACATTTCATGGATAAGGATTGCCAAGATTGTCAGCTTAGAGAGTTGTGTTATCTGCTTGACCGTTATGATAATGACATTAGAAAAGAGTTAGCTTCAAGAAAGCAGGAGTAACATTATGGCAAAGAACAAAACATTTAAGCGCCAAGCCGAAGCAACTAGGTTACTGGAAAAGATAGGCGCAACAAGACGTAAATCCAGAAAAGCAGGTATCACTGTAACAGGTAAGCTTAAAGAAAGTCTTAGAGGTAGACAGTCTACTGATGTTGCTAACGCTCTGAAATTTACTGCTAATACTGCTCTTGATGAAGCTGAAGAACTGTATAACGACCTTATTGATGCAGTTGATAATGTTGAAGATAAAACATCACAAAAGCTAATGCAAGAGTATCTATCTAAATATTCAGAACATATTAAATCGTTAAATAAATCCGTCACATATAGTTACAGGTCATTGAGAGTAGCTAATCGTCTTGAGGATGTATTTAACTATAGCGATGCAGCATATAAGATTCTTGGAAATCCAGATGCTTATTTCGGTAAAAAGAAATGGGGTGCAATTTCTGGTATTCTTAACAATCTTATGGGCACATATAGCAGGAATATTCCCCCAGACGATTTGAAAAAATTATGTGCATTAGGTCAAAAGTTAGGACTTGACACTTTGGCAGATATGGATAGAGCTTATTCAGAGTATGATAATCTGCTAAGAAATTCTGACCAAATTGGTAAAGTGCTAGTTGATGCAAGTGATAAACTTAGGTCTATTACACAGGGTAATGAAAACTTTATAAAGCGGCATAAAAAAGCTTATGAAGAATTTACAGAACTTGCATCTAAATATAATTTGTGGTGATTATTATGGCAATAGAATTCAAAATCCTAATAGGAGTATTATTAGGTATTATTATTGTACCTGCACTTTCCTACTATATGCTTATCATAATAGGTTTTGTAGAATGTTTCTTTAACTGGCTTGATTCTCTATTCTAATATTATATTATTATGGGAGGTGGTGCTATATGTGAGAAAGCGAAATGAACATAAGTATTCAACTATCATATATTGCTATGATATTGAAACATCATCCTTAATGTATGGCGAGGATGAACTTAAAGAGCATCTGCAAAGCACTTATCTTCACGGCCTAGCTTCATTTGCTTATCGTCCTATACCTCATGCACCATTTAGTGACTTCGAGAATGAAATGGATTATAATTTCTTTAGAACTTATGATTCAATTTCTTCCGAATTTGAGAGAATCAATGAGGACGCTAAGAATAATGATGAATACGTCAAAATCTTTGTACATAACTTGAGCTACGAATTTGAAGCAATGATGCGTAACATAAATTTCTGTATTAAGAACTTTAATCCTAAACGTTTCATTGCAGTTGCTCCGCACCAGCCATTAGTAGCAGCTTTTGACCATCTTGAATTTTATGACAGCTTCAAGATTCTTTCCTGTAAAAGTCTTGAACTTATAGGTACAGAGCTTGGAGTTCCTAAACTTAAAGAAGTCAAAGGCGGTTACGACCAAAAATATTATTTGTGGTCAGATTTACCTGATTCTGAATACATTTATAACGAACGTGACTGCAAGCTAGTTTTGTATGCACTATGTCGATATATGGCAAACTTCACTAAAGTTGATACCGTATCAGATATTGGAGTATCTAACACATCAATGATTAAGCGTGAAACAAGGCTTAACAGAAATATTGCTACCGATAAAGAAGTTCATACTGCACAATTTACAGCGGCGATAGAACTTAAGAATAATGAACCGTTTATGAAGTTCTTTCAAGACTGTCTTGCAGGTGGTTATACTCATGCTAATCCTTACGCAGTGGGTAAAATATTTAAGAATGTATGGTGCTTTGATGCAAGTTCTATGCACCCATCAGCAATGTATGGTAGGAAATTCCCCTATAAATGGAGAAAGGAGGTTAATCCTAATGAATGTTATCAAAATTTCCAGTCTGCAAACTATGAGTTCTTATCTGGCTGCGAAAGCGGCGCTAACTCAGGGTTCTTCGATTATCCCGACCAGCGGATTGAGTTATATGGAGGTAAAGATGTTAAATTCTATTCAGTCCTCCAAGCAGCATACCGTGAATCAATCTTGTTTGAAAGGCCAATAAAATATAACTTTATGGCCAACGTTACCTTTTATAATATTAACGCTAAAGATTTTGGTAACTGCATTTATAGCTATATCAGTACGTCCAAATGCACAAATATTAAAAATGGTAACTTCGACAATGGTAAAGTAGTCAAAGCAGATGAACTTACATTTCATGGCTGCGATATTGACTTTATGTTAATTCAAATGCTTTATGATTATAGTAGTTCAGAATGTGATGAACTTTATTATGCAACAGCCCACAAGTTTATTAACAAGCCTTTACGCAATACAGTTAAATATTATGCACGCCAGAAAACAGGATTCAAAAAACTTGAGCATAAAGTTGCTGACCATGTAGAAACGTTAAATGATTTTACATTTGAGGGATTGAAGCTTTATGATGATTCTGTAGCACAAGAAATTATGAATACCCACAACAAAGATTTAGTTCACTTCGCCTTAATGGCAAGTAAAGGCGGATTGAATGGTCAGTATGGATGTTCAGCAATGAAGCCATTAAGACAGGAAGTTGGTGTGCAGGGGGATGGTGATAAATTTGAGTGGATTCCAACCGGGGTTAAGTTTCTTAAATCTAGAAATTCCCTAAATATTTTCACAGATGGTTTATATACGGTTGCTTATAGTAGACTGCACCTTATTTGCTTTATGCTTTATCTAGTATTAAGCCAAGGCATTGAACCTCTCTATCACGATACAGACAGCGGTTATTTTGTAGGTTACAATGAGGATGTTCAAAAAGCCATTGATAGATTCAATGAGAATATTCTTAACAACAGTGAGAATAAAGATTGTTACAATTTTGGCATTATGGACTTTGATGGTCACTATGAGGATTTTGTAACATGGGGAAGTAAATGCTATTGTGCAACATACTTAGATGCAGATAAGAACTTAAAAGTTAAGGCTACTGTAGCAGGTGCAAGTAAGAAACAGCTTTCCGAATTGTTTACACAAATAGTGAACGATGAAGATTTTGAGTACCTAGTTAAGGAATATTTTCGTCCTAATATCAGTTATGATGAATCCATAAACAAGAAACTTATTCGTAAAACCCCAGGAACACATATTATAGGAGATTTTACGGATGACAACGGAGAAACAGACCACTTAGATGAATACTCTGTAACTGTTCTAGAACCTTGCGGATATACATTGCGCTCAACAAACAGTCCTGTTAATAGAATGTATTATTCATTCTGTTATTCATTACGCGGAGAATCGTATATAGATTATTTGCCCGAAGTTGTTAGCATAAACCACGATGAAAATGGTAAGGAACTTTATGGAACTTATCATAAAGTACAATCCGACAAAGAATATGCTATGTTAATTGACGGTAATCCTGCAAGTATATTCCAGTGGGAATGGAGTGATAGGAGATGATTTAATGAAAGAAAAAGATTCTTACAGAATCAGTAGAAGAGCTACCTGTCCTTATTATACTTCTCATACAACAAATTACATTCGTTGTGAGGGTATGAGAGTGTCACGCCAAGAGTACAACCTTAAAACCGATTGTTGCGGCCAGTATAAAGACTGTCCTCAATATAAATTTCTTACTTATCATTATTTTACAAAGGAGAACTAACTATGTACACTAACAAGAAAGCATCCGCTAAGGCCACCAATTCTGCTAAGTCCGCTTCTTCCGTCATTACTGATATTCGTATCTTCCCTATTAACAACAAAAAGTCTAATTGCTGTGCTATGGTTTCTGTTACGCTTGCAGATGTGTTCTGCATTACTGGAATTAAGATTATGGACGGCAGCAAGGGTTTGTTTGTTGCAATGCCCAGCGCAAAGAATAAGAAAGATGAATGGCATGATATTTGCTACCCCATCACTAAGGAATTTCGTAAAGTTTTGAGCGATTCCATTCTTAACGCTTTTGATGCCTTTGAGGAAGATGAAGATAAAGATGAAGATGATTTGCCATTCTAAATAGAAAAGCACCCCTAAGTGGATAACCACCTAGGGGTGTTTTATTATTTAGCTAATATTAGGACGAAGAACCTTAATGGCAGTCATACCATCGTTGTTATCCCAGCGAGGATAATCCATAGGAGTGCCATCTTCATTTCTAATACGGTCAAGAATTACAGGAGAAATACCAGACTGGAATCCAGACAAGCTAACAGTGAATTCAGTTGAAGCATGGCGCTTGCAGTACAGGATAACACTTTTAGAATCCTTAGAATAATATAGCTTATCTTCGCTATCACTAATATCCCAAGTAACTGTCTTGCCTGTACCAGCAGACGCATTAAAAATTGATTGACTAAGCTTACGGTTGTCAAATGCAGTAATATTAAGAGATGTATCTGTTTCGTTTTTTGTAATATAGATTTTATAATCAATGTTGGTTCCGTCAGTGAGGTGGATACACCCCTGTGATGTATTAGTATCAAGTGGGATATATGCAAATGCCTTATACTGGTATGGGTCATCACTCGCGGACTGCCCTACAACTGTGTATTGCATCTGATTAGTGATAGCTAAATCAATGCAACGGTGTTCACCAGCTGCACAAATATACTGACCGCGTTCCTCAGCACCGCTACCGAAGATATATTCACGCTTAGTATAAATGTAAACATCATCAAGCTTACATACAACATTGGTAACAGGATAAGTACCAATTGACTGAATGGTTGTGCTAACTTTAGCGGAGCGGTTAATAATACCACCATTAACAACGAACTGAGGATTAGGACTACTACCAATCAAAGCAATACAAGCATAGCCAGTTTCAGTGGTAGCAGTTCCATCATCACAGGTATAAATCATATTGTTAACATAAGCTGCTGCTTTACCTGGCCCATCAAAGACAAAAGCATACTTACAAGTATCTGCATAGAAGTTAGTAACATGAATATCATTGTTAGTAACCTTGCAAGCGATTGTGCCATTCCACCAAGTATTGGCATCAGTACCACCTGAACCACCATAGGGAATACCATGATAGCTAGTCCAGTTGCATCCGTATACATCAGTACGGCAATCAAAACCAACTTGACATACCATATTAACGAGGTTATTACATTCACAGTCGGGAGCACTACTGCCCCAGTAAAACGCGACAGAACCAGTCCAGCGTTCAACCGGAGTATTATCACTAAATCCCCATACCATTACATTATCCATGTAGCAGTAGCGGTTCAGAGTGCCATTGTTGGGCTGTAAGTAAACACCATAGGACTTAACCTTATTGATACTTACATTGTAAATGCTGTTATCAGTGTATTTACTGGTAGTAAATACAATGCCGCCAATCATACCATTACAAGTAATATCCAAATTAGCAATAACAATGTTACCAGTTACGTCGTTACCAGCTACATTAATAACTCCACTAACACTAAAAGAATTAGGATTAGCAGTATACTCCAAGATAGTATCGCTTGTGCCACGTGCAGGGTCACGAGAAGAACCAGCACCATACAAGCTATGCTTAAGCTGTAAAGGAGCACTCACTTTATAAGTACCAGCAGGAATAAACAGAGGTTCATTCTTAGTGTGAGTGTTAATGGTAGCAGTAATATCATCAGTACCATCTTTTTTCAACTTCTGATATTTTTCAATGCTAACAGGGGATGGCTCAACAAAACTAGGAATTTTACCAGTGCGACTTGTTAAAAATTTTGTATTAGGGTCTGTAGCGGTTCCCATAGAAACATAAGCATAATTATCATCAATGTTTGTTTCACGGGCTGATGCCAATGTTAGATTACCGTAAATATATGTTGGTACTGTAGCGTTACCGAATGATGTAACACCTGAATGAGCAGTAAATGCTTTTCCGCCTTTAGAAAAGATTTCTACCTTATTTGCAGTTACCGTCATGTTACCATTGACTGTCTGATTCATATTACCACTGACAGTCTGGTCAAGATTTCCAACAGTGTCTTTGTTAATCTTCTTAGCAATATCAGTACGAGCTTGAGTATCTTGTACATCATAAACGGAATTATCAATCTTAAATTTGTCAACAACAGGATTCGCCAACTCAAGTCACCCTTTCTATATCAAGTAGTTGCGTGCGTATTAGTTGTAACAACTTTAATAGTGGTATCGTCAGGACTATAAGTAACAGTAACACGAGGGAGTTGCTCAAGTGCAGTAGCTTTATTAAGTGCATTAGTTGCATTAGTAGATGCAGCATTAGCAGTATTTTTAGCATCACTTGCATCTTGTGCAGCAGTATCAGCAGTAGACTTAGCAGTATTAGCACTAGTGATAGCGCTATTAGCTTTATTCAAAGCATTAGTAGCATCACTAGATGCAGTATCAGCAGTAGACTTAGCATCATTAGCAGTAGAATTAGCAGTGTTAGCTGTAGATTTAGCACTAGCTGCATCAGTACGTGCTACAGAGTCTTTAATTTCACAGATAGTACCATCAACATTGATTTGCGTTACAAAATTAGTAGGCATATATTATTTACCCCCATTATCCAACATTATGAGTGCCAGCAGTAATACTAATTGTTTCAGTATCTTGCGTATAGGCAACTTCAACACGAGAGAGCTTTTCAAGTTCAGTAACTTTGTTAAGAGCATTAGTAGCATTAGTACTAGCTGTATTAGCAGTAGTACGAGCTTCACTGTCTTTAACAATTACTTCTTGGTCGTTAAGGTTGAACTTAGATACATAATTACTTGGCATAATATCACCTATCCTTATTTGCCAACAATTTTGATAGTTTCAACAGGAGCATCATAGATATGAAGGTCTCCACCAGTAACAATTGTACCATTATTAGGATTAAAGAAACCAAAAGAGATAGATGTGTCATCTTCATTATATTTAGCAACTTTTAATGACAAAATATAGTGCAAACGTTCAGCAATACTTGTCTTAGCACAGTTGGTGCCCCTAATGTACCTGGTACCTGCATCCATAGGCTTAAGAATTACGCACAAATCATTATTAAGCCAAACAAGGTCGTTAATATTGCGGTTAGCACTTGCAGTAGTTTTCAGCCCTTCATCAACGGGAGTGATAGCAAGCTTAACATTCCCCCAAAGTTCAGAGAAGTTACCAATCTTAGTCCAGTAATCTTCATTATCAATATCAATTCCAATAGGTACAGGCTGAGTGCTCAAATATCCGTCACCATTGACAGTGACAACAACTGTGTTACGAGGATACTGTTTGGTAATATCCCACTGAATAGGGTCTGCATAACTAATAGAACTGGTTTCAATGTACTGCTGCATTACTTCAATAACCTTAGATACCATTTCATAGTAACTAATGCTATCATCATAGGCAACAGGAATTACAGAACGGAAAAGTTTATCCAAAGGATTGTACTTCAAACCTAATCACCTCTTTACCATAAACGCATAAACAGAACTTCCATATCTCTATATAAACAATTATAGATATTTGTGTTTTCTTTCATATAATCGTTCATAATAGATACAAGAGAGCGACCACGATAGCCTTTTTCTACATGGTTAAGAACCCGGTGCTCATTGCCATCACGATTTTCTTTTGTGTTGTTTTTATCATCCTGTGTTGTATTGCTATTACTGCTAGAGCTTGCATTAGACCTAAAATCATTGACAGAATTTGCCTTACTATGGTCAGCATCAGACATATACTTACCGGCAAGAAAATTATCAAGACTACCCTGCGGAGTATCAGTGTGAGTATTGGTATTCTCTCCATTGCTATTAGAATTGGAAGTATAATTGGAATTGTTTGTGCCGCCAATATTGACCTTACTATTCTTGGTTCTATCCTCAGTATTTACATCATGATGTTCAGTATTTTCATCACTGGTAATGGAAAAGTCATCAGTTAAGAACATTTCATACTGTTTATCAAGTGCTTCAAATAGAGGATTGTAATAAGGCATATGGCTGTTCATCCAGTCATCCAGACGCAGCTGCCAAAGACCGAAGGTTTCAGAACCAATTTCATTTGTATAGAAATGCTTAAGAATATTGGTTTCAAGCTCTTTGCGCTTGTTTTCATTCCAGATAGGATAATCAAAATTAAAGATTTTAGGCCGAGCACGCTCAATAATTTCTGAATAAGAAACATTGGTGTAAGGTTCAACAATACCTGCTTTTGATTCACAGATAAAGCGTAATTGAGTTGTATATTTACTCATTGTCCTTATCACCATCCTCAATATTGGTATCGCTTAAATTCTCTTCATCTTCGCGTCCTTCCATAATCTTAGTTAATTCAAGCTGGGAACGCATAGATACAGAGATATTAGTGCCAAAGAGCTTGTTATAATCCTTACAGAATTTCTGGCGAGAGTACAATGGAGAAAGGCGGTCTGCTTCTACCTGACCTAAGGTCATCTGAACTTCAGTAGTAAACTGCCGCTCTGCTTTCATATTGTAGTTACTCTCAATACCTAAATAGGTAAGAGCTTCCGCAAGAGTTTCTTTTTTCTGCTGCTCTAACTGCAAGCCAATGTACTGAACACCTAAATCAAGAACACCAATCATGTTCTTAATATCATCAGTAGAGGGATTGCCTTTAAGATACAGCCAAGGGTCATATTTATCTTGCTGATAAACCAAGTTCTGTACAGAAAGTTTTGTATTCTCGTTTGCATAAGCAATTCGAGGAGTTTTCTGTGCAGCAAGGTTTAAGTCAATCGTTCTGTCTATATTGGTAAGACGTTGTGCAAACTGTTTAATGACAATAGCATCAGGGGAACGGCGCATATTACACCAAAGATAAACACAGTTTTGTTTATTAAGGCCACTTTTTTGGTAATTAGAATTGTAGCCATAAGCACGAAGATATTTAGGGTCGCCAATAATGTCAAAGTTATCACTGGGCATAGCAGGAAGAATTAAGTTGCCCATAACAGGGTCATGATAACCAGCCATTAAAGGTTGCCAGAACAAGAACTGTTCAATGAATCGTTCATCCAAGAAAGGAGAATCGTCAAGCCCTTCCCATTTGAACCTTGCAAGTGCTACATCATACAGGCGATTAAACCAGTTAGCATAAGTTGCAACCGTTAAGTCATATGAATCAATCCAAGGTGGCTGTGGTTTTTGTGAACGTTTACTCATTTACTCACCTACTTCTGGAATACGTTTATAGATAGAATTGTCTGCTTCATAATTTCCAACAAGACCGGGATTATGCCAGAATGTAACACCACGATTAAAGATATCGTTAATCATTGTAGAAACATCCGCAGGAACATCACCTAAGCAACAACAGTTTTGCGTTTTAACATAATTCCAGTTTCTTCGAGAATCAATGTTAGGAACCTGAACTTGATGAATAGGATAGCCAAACATAGTCCAATAGTCATCAATAACTTTTGCAAATTCTTTGGTAACATGATGATAGCTAGCCATAGCATATGGAGCACTTGCATCTTTTGTCGGTAAAATACCGGCATCAGTAAAACGGAAATAAGGACTTACAGAGCCGTGGCTTTGTGGTGGCAATCTGTCCATGTCATCACGTTTTGCAAGAGTGCCAGCAATGTTAAGCATTTGATTTGCTAAGCCTTCAATAGCTCCATAAGTATTATCGGGGAAAAGAGAAGGATGTTTACCGCTCATAGCCTGAACATCCTTTGCTGGGGCAGTCAGCAGGTTAATACCAGCAAACATTGTACCAGCTACCAAACCAGCATTTTCAACAGCCATGGAACTAGAATTCTGTGCTACATATACTTTATAAATATCAGTGTTATAAGCACAAGTAGGCCAGTTGCTAATTGCAAAAACATCTTCTTGGTTAAAACCAGTAGAGCCTTTATAATCCTCTGCTGCGAACATTGCTGTAGTTTGTCCGGCATTTGACATTACATTGTATCCAATATGCAGACTTTTCTTTCTATCTCCAAGTTCAAAACGAAAAACGTGGTTATCACCTTGTGTAGAATAATAACGGAGATAAAAATAAGGATATGTGAAAAGTTTATTATTCTTAGGAACATAACCATCTACATTATTAGGAACTACAAAAGTCTTATCATACTTACCAGTATCAAAGGTAAGAGGAACCATATAAATTCCTAAAATACCGTCAGGAGCTTGCCCTGCTTCTACAGCCTTAGCAATAAAGTCATTAGCAGATTCAGCTGTAGTAAAAAAGTTTTCTTTGCAGCCAGAATAAATTCCAAACCGTAAAGAACCGGATGCAGAGGGAGAGTCTTTTTCAGGCTTATCAAAGGTTGTAACAATGCATATACGCTTATCAAAGTCAATGTACTGTTGAATATCGTCAATATATGGGCCTGTATCTAGTTCATCATTGATGATATTATCGCCAATTTCGTCTGTGTTTGTGTGAGAACGCTCAATAAAACAAGGTTGTAATGTTACTTGATTAAACCAAGTCTGCATAACATCAACAGTAAAATAAATTCTACTGGTTTCGTTAGCGACATATTCTACCTTGTCAATAAAGGCATAATACCATTTATCTGAAAAGTCTGCGTTCTGAAATACGATATAATTACATGGTTCAATCGTTTCAGCATTAACACCAACAGAGAGATAATGCTCTAACCGCTGATAAGTATAATTGGTAAGATGAAGAACGGATTTAGAAGTGAAATAAGCAAAACGAGAAGAATCAGACTGAAACCTAAGCACATGATTATAGGTTTTATCTGTAGGGATACCCTTACAGATATAAAGTTGCATATTTGGCAATTTGCGTTTTCCACTCCTTTCATAAAAATTTGTATAAGGTGGAAATGAACAGTCCAGTGGACTGTTTAAGCAACACTCCGGTATTGGCGATAGCCAATATGGCAGGCATTAAGCCTGACAAGGAGAACACGCTCCTTTCAAAATCTGTAGGGTGGTTTACACATCATCCAAACTGGAAGTTTACGTTTAACTGTAGGAGTAGGACTTGGGCCAGGTGGTGTAGGTGGTTCAGGTGGTGTTGGTGGATTTGTAGCATCCCATTCAACATCCCATGTACCAACTTCATTAGGAATACCAAGAATAGCAGAGGGGTCAGTTCTGTAAGCTGTACCATAACCACCTATCCAGTATTCCCAATGTGTATGAATACCAGTAACATTACCTGTTCGTCCTTGCTCACCAATATATTGACCACGAGTAATTGTTTCACCAACGCTATGAATCTGACTAGCAAAATGAGCTGCAAGCCAATAGCTATTATCACTCATTTTAACTACAATGTAGTTACCCCAAGAATCGTTACCAGTCGTGCCACCTTGCCAAGTATGGGCTGTTTCAACCGTACCTGCCATTGGTGCATAAGATTGATGATTTGTGTGCACCGTGTCAATACCACCATGAACTGAACCATCAGAATAATGTGGATAACCTGCTGAAACTCTGATTGTGCTTTGGTCAGTGATACATTGTTTATAGGTAGCCATAATCAAAGCAACGCGTGATATCGTATGCGCGCCCCACGTTTTAGGAGGATAAGCCTACATGCTTAAGAAAATGTCAATTATCAAGCCTTAGTAGTAAACTGCACAGCGTTTGCAAACGGAGATGCAGAGTAGATACGCCAAATGTGATGGAAGTAGTTCCAATCCAAAGTGGAGCCAAGGTCAGTTTCACGCATGGTGTTCAGCTTAGTGTAAATCTGGAAGAAGTCACGGTCAACCATAAGCGCCTGAATAGCGGTCATATCTTCATCGTTAGGGGTAACGTGAGTATAAGTCTTATCGCCACCAGTTGCAACGGTAACAGCACTAGAGCCAGAGGGGTCATTACCAGTAAGCAGATGTTCCAGACGTTCCACTTCATACTCATTAAGAGCAAAACTATCAACTTCCAGACGATGACCCATAAAATCTGCTTTATCCATATTAAATGCACTAGCAAGAACATCAACGTCAATAGAAGCAGAAATATCAACAGGAACAATAGTATAAAGACGTTCAGCCGGAGTATTCATAGGAATACCAGCAGCGTTATATTCCTTAGAAATGAACTTCATCTTGCCATAAATCTGCCGGAACTTCTTAACCAAGGTCTTGCCAGAAGCTTCATCAGTAACAGCAGAAACAGTTACTTTCTTGAGCTTATTGTTCTTTACCAGCTGATACAGCAGATACTTCTTCATGATAAAGGCATCCAGTTCAGCAGGCTTATAAATCTGGTCAATGACATTCTGTACAAAGGCAGACAGATTAGCTTCACTCATGAAAGCAGTTTCCAGAGCTTCACGGTTAACAGTTACCTTGTACTTAATACGAGAGTTCACAGCATGATAAGCAGTATAAACTTCGGCAGGGTCGCTACCAAATTCAGCTTTCATGACTTCATCATTAGTAGCACGGTCAGCAGAGAAGTAAGGGGTTGCTTTCTGCATCATTACATAAATTTCCTGAACAGTAGCGCCAGTACCCAGAACACCCTTATCAAAAACCTGCCAAGGGTCTTCAAAAGAAATGTAACGCATAACGGTCAGGCCAATACGGTCAACCAGAGCATTACAGAAATAGTTCAGACGCGGTTCATAAGAATTGATAAACGACCATGCGGATTTAATAGATTCAGTGGTATTCTCAATCTTAGGAGCACCACCAAAAGTAGCATCACTACCAAATACAGCGTTAATAATACCAACAGCAGCAGAATCCATAGTTTAATTACCTACCTTTCTTAATAGTTGCACTCAATATCCAGAGTTCCATCAATAATGAGTTTGCCTGTAGCGGGAGCGGTCAAAGTTACAACACCATCAGAAGTGACTTTAGCACTAGAAATGGTGCCATCTTCAAGAACTACACGCAGACAGGGAATAGAATTAGTAACTACAAATTTACCGTAATCAGTTTTCATAACACGAGACATTACTTCACGGGGAATGGTAAATGCAGTAGTATCAGCAATATGAACAAATAGCATATTACCAATAACAGTAAAATTTTCATCATTATAACTAAACGGTCTACTCATAATCTATTACCTACTTTCTACCGAACATTTTCTTCACAAAAGCTTGTGCAGCTTCATCAATAGTAATTGTATTACCATTAGGTTTCTGATATTCGTCATTAGGCTTATTGTCATCATTTAGAAATGCTTTAACATAATCTTTGCGAAGATTGTCATAAGCTTCATGCCAGTTAGATGCACCATCTGGACAACCACTGGTAAACTGTTCTGCTTCATTACGACATTCATCAAATTCGTCAAGCACACCAGCAATCAGAGTTCCTTGTTCATCAGGTCTGGCATCGACAAAACCACCAAGCATTGCAGAAATTTCATCACGTGTTTTCATTATTTATTACTCCGTTCATAAGTAAGTTTAAGATTCTCACAGAGAGCGATAATAGCTTGCATATCAACGCCAGTTGCATGAATCTTAATAAAATCACCTTTAGTAGATTCTCTAGGAACCGAAGTGTAACTACCAAGATGTTTCATTACTGTCTGCGTTGCACAACAGAAATTGCTATCCAACCAGTTCAAAGGATTAACGCGACAATCATGATAAATTACTTCAAAGTGAAGGTGTGCACCATAGCAATTACCAGTTGCGCCAGAATACCCAATAAGCTGACCCTCGTAAACGTGTTGACCGTTTTTGACGAGATACTCTTTAAGGTGCGCATAGCGTGTTTCCAGCTTAGAACCATTATAATTGTTATGCCTAATTCTAACCATGTTGCCATAAGACTGCATCCCAGATTTGGTTCTGCCATCCCAGCTCTGTACCTGATTTACTACACCATCCTCAGCTGCATAAACAGGTGTGCAGGGAGCTGCACGCAGGTCAATAGCATGGTGGGAAGAACCGTCATTATAAGTCCAGCCAGCTGTGATAATGTGCTTCTCTAAAGGCCAACAGAAAAGGACATCACCGTTTGCTTTCCTCATTTTCTTCATCTCCTTTAAGTTTTTCAAGATAAGGCTTAAACAGAGCGGAAAGTTCAGGATTTACAGCACACATATTCTCCATAATGCTGATAAATTCCATAATGCAAATATAAGTAACCACGGAACCTACAAGGGGAATTGGGATACCAAGCTCAATATACTGCATTGCATATTCAATGCCATAAGAGCCTACCACTGCAAGAATCTCCATGGACTTGTGATAACCACCCTCACGCATGATACTGGAATTATAAGAACCATCGTGCTTTGCTTTAATCAGCCCTGTTAGAATGTCAAATGCAATAAACCCAAGAACAATGAAAAAGGGCATAAACTCAACTCCTAACATTATACACCTACAATCTTTAAAATGTCCATCAGATATCGCCTAATTATCTCATCTTCACAATACAATCCCCCCAACCGATATTGTTTAATTATATATAATAACCAGTTAGGGCGTGGAGTGCGTGCAATCAAAATGGTGTTATAATCATGGTCATCATTTGTCAACGCATAAATCACGCCACTACCCGGACTATATTTCCTAGAAAGATAACATTTACCGGAAGAGAAGTCTACCCATAAGCCTAAATAATCATCATGAATCTTAAAACCAAACTGATATTTAGCTTCAGGAGTTTTCTTAGCAATGCCAACTACACTATCAAGATAAAATTCGTTGTGAACGGCATATTTACCAAACTTGCTGCCTTTCATCAAACGGCCAAAGTCAGTTTTCTCTTTTGCTTCAATGTATTCTTCATTGTTAGCAATTTGGATTAAGACTAAGCCATCTCTAGTTGTGGCAATTTGCTTTTTGTTAATTGGCTTTTTAATATCAAATTCTGTGAAATATGGGTTTGCCCATGTAACAGCGTTTCCAAAGAAGAATACAACCACTCTGCGCATACGAGCAATAGTTTCATATAATTCACAGAAAAACGTTACTTCATCTTTAAGATAACCATGATGGGTTTCATCCATGGAGATAAATTCATCAAAGCAAATTTTATTAACAAGTGGAAGTTCTTCGGATTTAGCAGAGGAAATATATCTAGTTTGACCAGCAAGCTTACCGTCTATATAGTAAGCACCTTCAGGCGTTCCCTTTAACTCATGGTCAGGAAATTCATGAGCAACAGCTGCCCAGAAATTTTCTTTGGCTTTCTTGTTCATTTCGGTTTTGTAGCGGCGAATATAAATAAATTGATTCCCGTTCTTGATAAAATCTTCAGCAGCCCATTTCTTAAAGCCATAAGTTTTACCACAACCACGAGAACCAACTACAAAATTAAAGAGCGCATTATAAGATAATGTGTTCTTTAAATCCCACCACATTGACATTGTAATACACTCCTTTCATATTTAATATTAAGCCGAGGACTCGACCATTTTGTCCTTTTGGATGGTGAGAGTAGGAGAAATGACAAACCTATATAACCATCAAGCTAACAGGCGTGTTAGCGCGACTCTATGGCTTTTGCACCGGATGAAGCTCATAGTTTGAACCGTGGTGGTAGAAATGGGCACAACCCCATTAACGTCCAATGACCAGTTTTCCGTTACTCTTAAAGAGTTCTACCATGTTAAGGGTGACGGAAGGAAATGAGCTAGCAGTCACGCAAACCTATCCGTAACGCTTCACGCGCCCGACCACGGCTTAGGAGCATCATTCGTGCCTTCCGTTCCCTATGATTATATTATACTTTACAATGTGTATAAAGTCAATAATACAGATTGTACTTTTTGTAAAATTAGGAATGATTATTACATAGTGTATAATGCTAATTGTGGATTGGGTAAGAGGTACGATAAATCGGACTGCTAAAGGGTGAAGGTGGGTGGCGGTTTGCAGGTACGATAAATAGGACTCCAAAAGGTTAAAGTACGATAAATAGGACTTCTAGTCTTTG
>UMBH01013176.1_pt1 | contig 16406 bp, 38 predicted proteins | sample 1963921 | NCBI WGS metagenome assembly UMBH01 (sample SAMEA4835937, study PRJEB28245) | human gut metagenome | biome: gut microbiome; material: fecal sample | place: Denmark | collected 2008
TTATATCAATAATTAGGGGATTAGGGTATTTTATATTATTAATATATATAAATAATATTATATATAATATAAAAAAATAAATAAATATATAAATATATATATAATACAAAAAAAATCCCTTTTCTCCCTAATAGTATAAAAATCAACAAGAAGTTGAAAGGAGTAAATAAAATATGAGAGAAAGATTAAAAACAATAATATTAATAGAAGATAAAATAGATGCAGAAATTGATAGAACTGAAAGATTAATTAAACTATATGAAGGAAATGACAAAGAAAATGTATTAATGTATCTAAAAGGAGTATTAGAAACATTAAAATGGATAAAAGAGGTACGATTAAATGGATAAAATAAAAGAATTATACAATAAGATATTGCAAAGATATTACAATGGTTGCAATTACATAGAAGAACATATAGAAGAAGTGGACAAGTATTTACCAGAAGTAATGAAATTATTAGATACATTAAATCAAATATTAAAAAAAATACCAGCAACAGAGGAGGAGATACTTAATGGATTTAAAACTTAGAGACTATCAGAAAGAAGTTTTAGATATAATAGATAAATTAGAACCAGGTTCATACTTAATTCAAATGGCTACTGGATTAGGTAAAACAGCAACATTTACAAATATAAAAAGAAAAGGTTGTGTATTAGTCTTAGCACACAGAGAAGAACTAATAACACAACCAGTAAAATATTACAACTGTCCAGTTGGAATAGAGATGGCTAGTCAACAGTCCAATGGAGAAGAAGTTGTAATAGCTTCAATAATGAGTTTAACACATAGATTAGAAAAATTCAAGCCAGATGAATTTGACATGATAATAATAGATGAAGCACATCATGCGGCAGCACAAAGTTATAAAAAGATAATAGAATATTTTAAACCACGACTTTTATTAGGTTTTACAGCAACACCTAACAGAGGTGACAATGTAAGACTAGATGATGTATTTCAAAAAATAATATTTCAAAAAGATTTAAAATGGGCAATAAAAAATAAATACTTAACAGACATTGAGTGTTTAAGAGTAAATATAGGATATGATATTTCAAAAGTAGCAAGAAGAATGGGAGATTTTGCAACAGGTGAACTAGATAAAGCAATGAATACAGATATATTAAATGGAGCAATATTAGAAACATATCAAAAATATGCAAAAGGACAAACATTAATTTTTGCAACATCTGTTGAACATGCACAAAATATTGCAAAACTTATACCAGGAGCGGTAGCAGTTACAGCAGAAACAAAAAATAGATCTGAATTAATACAAAAATTTACTAATAGAGAAATACCTTGTTTAGTAAATTGTATGATATTTACAGAAGGTACAGATATGCCACTAGTTGAAACAGTAATGATTGCAAGACCAACTTCAAATAGCTCTTTATATACACAAATGGTAGGTAGAGGTTTAAGACTTTATCCAGGAAAAGAAAAATTAATATTAATAGATTTAGTAGGAACAACAGGAAGAGCTAATCTTTGCACGGCACCAACACTGTTGGGAATAGATATGGAAAATGTACCAAAATCAAAACAAGATGAAATTCAAGGAGATTTATTTGACTTACCAGATTTAATTCAAGAAATATCAGATATACCTGAGAGTTGGATAAAAAACATAGAAATAGTAAATCTTTGGGCAAAAGGGCAAGATTATAATACACATAATGTAAATTGGTTTAAAATGCCAAATGGCGATTTTGTATGTACTTTAAAAAATTCTAGATTAATAATTCCAGCACAAGATGAATTAGGAGAAACAACATTATGTGGTAAAAGAATGAAAATGCAAGAAGCTTTTGATTTGGCTTATACATATTTATGTGAGAATTATCCAGAACAAAAATATATATGGGATATAAAACAAATAAAAAAATGGGGAAAATCAGAAGCAAGTGAAAAACAAAAAACAATAATAAAAAGAATGTGCAAAGATTTAGATGTTAGTGAATTAACAAAAAGCGAAGCAAGTCAAATATTAAATAGATTATTGTACAAAGGAGCATAAAATGCAAAAAGGGAGAAGTTTTGAAAAACAAATTGAAAAAGTAATAGATTATATTGAAAAATTAGGATTTCATGGGCATAAGAATTATGCAAAAAGAACATCAGAGGGCCTTTATCTAGAAGGAGAATGTTTTGATTATGAAATATTTTTACCAAACAGACATGACTGTTTTGATGCAAAAGAATGTAAAACAGACACGTGGCATATTGTAAAGAAAGATTTAAGGCAAACAAACGAATTAAAAAAGTGTAAAAATGCAGGATGCAATGCTTATTTTCTTGTGTGTTTTGAAAACAATGATGTAAGACAAATTGATGTAGATATAGTTATTGATTATTTAAAACAGAATAAAAAATCAATTAAAAAGAATGGTCTTCCTGGTTGGGAATTAATTAAGGCTATAAAGTAGGAGGAGAAGAAGATGAGTGTTAAAGGAAAAGTAAAAAAACTAAATAAGAAAATAGAAAATTTACAAGAAGAATTACAAACTTGTCAATTATCTAATCGTAGATTAAGAAATAAGAGTGATAGGCTAAAGATAGAATTAGAAGAACAAAAAGCAGATAAACAATATACAGAAATATTAAAAAACATAGTTAAATTTGCAATAACTAATCATATAGGAAATTTAAGAGGTGGAATGCAAATAGAAAGATATGGAATAGATAAAATGCAAAATTTAAAATTAAGTATAGATTATGAACCTCAATACAACAGTTACATAATCAGAGTTAATTATTAGGAGGAGAATAGATATGTTAAAAATAAGAGATGATGTAGATTTAAAAGAATTAGAGAAGTTTGGATTTTATAAAACTGCTTGGAAAGATTCGATGTCAGCTTGTAATGGAGATTTAAATATAAACACATATTCAAGAAAGTTATATGTATATACATCAAAAACGGAAGTTTTAAATGTATTATACGATTTAATCAAAGCAAATTTAGTCGAGAAAGTAGAGGGATAGAGTATGGGAAAAGAATTAATAGATTATATAGAAGAATTAGAAGTAAAGTGTACTGAAGAATATAACATAATAAAAGCAAAAGCCTATAATGTCAGAATAGAAGATAATTATGCAATACAGTTAAGAGATGAATTTAATAAAAATGCTGGAAAATATGAAATAGTTGCTCAAATAAAAAGAAAAATATTAGATTTATTAGAGAAAGGAGCAGAAGAATGAAAATAGAAGAATATACACAAGATTTAATCAAAGCAAATTTAGTAGTAAAGGAGTAAATAAGATATGGAAAAATATAATTTAAAAAATAAAACAGATATAAAAATGCATAATGTATTATTTGCAACAACAAGTGAAAGAGATTATGAGATGGAAAGATTATTGTTGCTAGAAGATATGCCTGATACAGAATATAATGAATTTGTTTTAGCAGAAGGATATCATTGTAGTTGTTATGATTTTGATGAAACTAACTGGGATTGCACAAAATTAACTAAAGATGAATTAAATAAATTGCTAGAAAAAATAGAAGATTGGGAAACATTAAGAAAAGAATTAAAAGAATTTTTAGCGAGATATTAAGGGGGTATATAGTGAAAGAAAAAACAGAGAATGAAATATTTTCTTTTTCAGAAAGAGTAATAAAAGATGTAGTAAAACGAGATGATGAACACACAAAACAAGTAATAAAAGATTATCTTAGAGAAAGATATCCAAAGAAAAATATAAGAATTGATTTCTTAGATGAAGAAATAGTTAATCAAATTATAGAATTAGGAATAGCAGAATATCAAAAAAGACAAGCCTTAGGAGGTGTTTTAAGTGAAAGAAAATAGTAGAGAAGATAGAGTTAATATATTAAAAATAGAATGTTATATTACAATAAATGATGAGAAAGAGCCAATCTTAAATATTGGTACAAGCTTTTCAAATATGATAGAAAGTGAAGAATTTAAGCATTATAATGATGAGTTACATAAAAATATTAAACCAGTTTTAAATGATTTAAAACAAATGTTACTAAACACATTAGAAATGGAGGAAGAATGAAAAATAGTATAGAAGAAAAGAGATTAAGCATTGAAGAAATATTATATAAATTATTAGGAGAAATAGAACCTTATGGAAGTACATCGATAGATAAAGAAAGATATAAAAATATAGAAAATTATTATATAGCTTTAAGTTTTATAATAAATAAATTACATAATGCTGCTTTATTAAAAAATAGAAAAGAAGCAAGTATAAATGAAATTGCTCAAGAATGTTACTTAATATTAAGAGAATACGGAATTGGAGATGATTTGGATGGCAATTAAAGAAAATAGCATAGAAGAAGATATAACAAGAGTAAAACAACGAATAGAAGATGTAAAGGAATATATTGAATACGGATTACCATATAGCGAATATTTAGATTTGGAAAATTCATTTGATAATATTTTATCAGATTATAAAAGAGTATTAAAAGAGAATAAAGAACTAAAAATAAAAAACAATGCAATAAAAAGAGAAAGTGAAGCATATGCTGAAAACATGATTAGATTAGATAATGAATTAAATTTAGAAAAAGAAAAATCAAAATATGAATGGATTAGACAAAATTGTTTATCGCAAGAATTAGTAAATAAGTTATATATTCCAATTCAAAAAGTAAAAGACAAGATAGAAGAATTAAAGAAAAACTTGTATACAGTTGAACACTATGAAACTGTAGGTGCAATAAATGTCTTACAAGAACTACTAGAAGGGAGAAAATAAAATGAAAATATTTTTAATAATTTTAGGTGTGTTTATTTATGGATTTATATGGGATTGGATTTCTATCGAACAAAGTACAGATGAATATTTAGAAAAATCTATGGATAGAGCATATAAATTAGCAGAAACATTAGAAAATAAACAAAAGGAGGACTAACATATGACAAAAGAACAAGAAGAATCACTAAAAAAACTTAGAAGACAAATACTAGCAGAAAAATATACAAAAAATATTGGGATACCTGTTTACATATCAGATTTAAAAAATGTTCTATCTATGCTAGAAGAAAAAGACAAAGAGATTGATAAATTAAAGAAACATAATGATGACTTATTAAGAAAATTAAGGAATAGAGTAAAACAAGTTAAAAAATTAGAAAAATATAGTCTATATAAGGAAGAATTTTCAAGATTAAACAAGCAATTACAAAATAAAGACAAAATAATAGATTTAATGTCAGAAGCAATTAATAATAATGATATAGATGAAGATATTTGTAGGCGTATGGGACAAAAAGAAAATTGCAATGAATTTGAAGATAAAGAAAAATGCACAGAGTGCATAAAACAATATTTTGAAAATAAAGCAAAAGAATTATTAAATAAATAAAAGAGCATACTACATCTAAAGAGTTTCTAAAGAGAATCTAAAGAGGTGTGGTATGCAAGATAAAGAAATAATTCAAAAATGGAAAGCAGGCTTAAGTAAGAATCAATTAGCAACAATGTATAAAAGACAATATAATCAAGAAATAAAGATAATAAGAAGTACAGTAAGACACAGACATGACGGAAGATACATAAGCAATTATGAAGCATTAGCTTATGTTGAAAGTGTAATATATGAGTATATAAAAGAGAGGACAAACAAATGACAATAAATCACATATACAACATAGTAGTAAACATAATGAGTAAATTAGAAGATATAGACTTCATAAGTTTAGACAAGAGAAAATATAATCAACAACAATTAAATGAAGCATACAAGATCCTAGACAGTTTAAAAGACGAATTAATAAGAGAAAATATTAAAAATAAACAGAAAGGAGCACAAAAGATATGACTAGAGAAGAATTAAAAGATTATAAACATAATCAAGAGTGGATTAAAGAGAGATTAGAGTATATAGAAGAATTAAAAACAAGTATAACAAATATAACAGCAGTGTTATCAGATATGCCAAAACGGAAGCAGAAAAGTAGAAGATAGTATAGCTGAAAAAATAGCAATATTAGAAGATAGTTTAGAAGAAGTGTTACAAAAAATAATAGAAGCGGATAAAAAACAAAAAAAGATATTAGAACAATTGGATTTAGTAGAACAACCATATAAGTTGATTCTAGAAAAAGTATACATACAAGGAAAAACATTAGTAACAACAGCAAGTGAAATGGACTATGATTATAAGCATATGTGCAAAATGAATGGAATAGCATTAAAAAAATTTGAACAACACGACAAAAGAGGTGTAATCACGACATAGAAATATGATATATATATAATCAGAGATAAAAGAAATGGTCTCACAAATATTTTTGATTAGCTTTTTGGAAGAATAGATGTTTTAAATGTCTATTCTTTTTTTGTACCTCTATGTGGTTTAAAAAGTTAATAATATAAAAATTGACAAAATTAACATAATATAGTAAAATGATAATGAAACTAAGCAAACAGCAAATTAAAGCAAATGCTTTAGGAGGTAAGAGCATGAGTAGATGGGATGGAAGATATGAAAGTACAAAAGAAAGTCAGCGGTCACTTGAAGAAGACATTTTAGAAGCTGGAAATGGTAACTTTTGTTATCCAACAGATTCAGGTGGTACAGTAAGGCAGACTGATAGCCGTATTGATGTATACGGTACAAGCGATTCATCTAAAGGCCATTCTCATGATTGGTACAATGCTGGAACTAATGAATATGGACATCATGATTAATAAAATTTAACAAAAAGGCACTGATTAATTTCAGTGCTTTTTTCATACAAATAAAAATAAAATGGAGAAATAATCATGGATAAACAAATAGAACAATTTAAAAAAGAAAACTGTAGCAAATGCACAAAGAACATAGATTGTAAAATAGTAAGAAGAATAGACGGAAAATTAACATGCACAGAAGAGGAATAGAATATGATTCAATGTTTAATAGATAATAAAATATGCCCAAACGGGAATAAAAAGTGTAAAGTATGTAAATTTGACAGTTGTGAGGAAGTACTAAATATGATAGAAGAAGAGCAAAAATATAATGAAAAATGGAAATTAAAACAAATAAAGAGCGAATTACCAGAACAGTGTAAAAACTGTTCTTTTTTAGAAATTACTAATCTAAGAGAAGGTAAAGTATTTTGTCCTTATATGATTAAAGAAAGGTGCATAATAAAATGAAATTTAAGATAAATAATACAGAATGGACAATAGAAGAAGTTGATGAAGCAACAATAAATAATGAAATGAAACCAGATGGGACTTTAGGAGTAACAATATATAGAACTCAAACAATAATGTTACTAAAAGACCAAGCTAATATAATAAAGACACTAAAACATGAATTAACACACGTATGGCTATTTGAATATGGACATAATCAAAACGACGATAAAACATTTACATATGAAGATGTATGCGAAATAGTAGCAAGTATTAATGATTTTATAAATGAAATAATAAATAAGTATTTTCGCTAAATTTCGACAAACTTTTCAAAGAGAATATGATAAAATCCTCGAAAAAGGAGAAATGAAGTATGTGTTTTAAATTTCAATGTATGAATTGTGTAGAAGATAAAGAATATTATGCAATTAAAGAAGGATATACTCATAGGCCAATACCAATTAGGAATAAACAAATTAGAATAGAAGAAACAAAAATGATTAAGGACAAAGATAAATATTTGCTGACATGCAAATGTCCTATTTGTGGAAAAGAAAATACAATAGAATTAGATGAAGGACAAAAAAATGCTTATCTTGTGTATACAACAGAATTTCAAAATTTTCAAAATAAAGAAGATGATCTAATAGCTCAGGAAACTCTAAAAGAAATTAGAGAATGTTGTTATGGTATTATAACAAGAGAAATGATAGAAAGGCTAAATAACAACTTAAACAAGCTTAAGAAAATAAAGGATATACAAGTTATAAATAAAAATATAGCTTCCTCATTAACAGGCAAAGAATTTATAGATATAATTGAATCCTTAATGGAAGAGATAAAATAGAAATAAAACAGAGAGCTTACAATAGTAGGCTCTTTTATAATGGAGAAAAGTTATGAACATAAATAAAAACATAAACAAATTATTATATGCATTATCTATAAAAGGACAAATATATAAAATAAATACTTTCCAATTTTATAGTGAAAAGAATTGTAAGTATTGTACTAAATATCAAATACTAAAAAAAGAACAAGTAGAAATATATAACAAAGAAACAGATGAGTTTGAACTACAAGATAGATATAAAACGAAAGAAGAATGCTATAGTAAAGTAGATGTAATGAAATATCTAATAGAAGAATACAGAAAAGGAAGTGAGGCAGATGGAATATGAAAATATAGAAGAGGAATATAACGCATTAACAGAAATGCAAAAGAGATTTATTGATTATTATATAGAAACTGCAAATGCAACAGAAGCTTGTAAAAAAGCTGGATATAAGGGAAAAAATCTTAATAGAATAGGTTCACAAAACTTGTCAAAACTAGACAAATTTATAAAGATAAAACTTCAAGAAAAAGAAGACCAAAGAATTGCCTCACAGGATGAAGTATTACAGTACTTAACAAAAGTAATGCGAGGAGAAGAAAAAGACCAATTTGGATTAGATGCTTCATTACAAGATAGAACAAAATGTGCAGAACTACTTGGAAAAAGATATGGTACATTTAAAGAAAAAGTTGAAGTTACTGGAAATATACCAGTGGTGATAACAGATGATATTACAGAATAAAATAATAAACAAAAATACACAACAACAAGTAAATAACATATCATTGCAAAGTATAGTTGGAAAAGGCTATGCAGAATATTGGCATTGTAAATGTAGATATAGAGTATGCAAAGGCTCAAGAGCAAGTAAAAAGTCAAAAACAACAGCATTATGGATAATAAGTAACATGATGAAATACAAAGAGGCTAATACACTTGTAATTAGAAAAACATTTAGAACATTAAAAGATAGTTGCTTTACAGAATTGAAATGGGCAATACATAGATTACAAGTAGATAGTTTCTGGGAAATAAAAGAAAGCCCATTAGAAATGACATACAAACCTACAGGACAGAAAATATATTTCAGAGGATTAGACGACCCATTAAAAGTAACATCAATATCAGTAGATATTGGTGTTTTATGTTGGTTATGGATTGAAGAAGCATACGAAATAACAAAAGAATCTGATTTTGATGTAATAGATGAAAGTATAAGACGGAGAAGTACCAGAGGGATTATTTAAACAAATAACAATAACATTAAATCCTTGGAATGAACATCATTGGATTAAGAAAAGATTTTTTGATGTTAAAGATGATGATATATTAGCAATGACAACAAATTATCTTTGTAACGAGTGGCTAGATGAAGCAGATAAAAAAGTATTTGAAAGAATGAAGAAAAATAATCCTAGAAGATATCAAGTTGCAGGATTAGGTAACTGGGGTATAGTTGATGGATTAGTATATGAAAATTGGAAAGAAGAAAAATTTGAATTAAATACAATAAGAAACTTAGATAGTGCTTTTGGGTTAGACTTTGGTTATACAAACGACCCGACAGCACTATTTTGTGGTGCAATAGATTTAAAAAACAAAAAGATTTATGTATATGATGAAATATATCAAAAAGGAATGAGTAACAAAGCAATATATAACCAAATAAATCAAATGGGCTATTCAAAAGAAAAGATAACGGCAGATAGTGCAGAACCAAAGTCAATAGATGAATTAAGAGGATTAGGATTAAGACATATTACAGGTGCATTAAAAGGAAAAGACAGTATAAACAATGGTATTCAATTTATACAAGACTTTGAAATAATAATACATCCTAGATGTGTAAATTTTATAACAGAAATAAGTAATTATACTTGGGACGAGGACAAGTTTGGAAACAAGATAAATAGACCAATAGATGATTTTAACCATTTGATGGATGCAATGAGATATGCAGTAGAAAAATACATAAATCAGAAGAAATTACAATTTGGTTATATAAAACCAATATAGGAGGAAACAAAATGATACAATGGAATCCAAAAACATTAGAAAATGAAAATAGTGTAGCACAAATATTAATGTTAGCAGATAAAGAATGGAATGCAAGAAAACAATTATATGAAAGAATAAGAAGAAAGACAGATAATTCTGAACTAGTAAGTATAAATGATGAAAAAATAAAAGTAGCATTTGAAAATTATATAAATTCAATGGTAACAGGATATTTTGCAGGAAAAGCACCAGTATATGATGTTGAAAAAATATCAGACCCAACAAAATTAAATATAATCAAAAAATTGCTTAATAAAGTCTTTAATACAGATGCAAACAAGGATGAAGAATTAAAAGTATTAATAGATTATATAAGTAAATACAACGATGATGGAACAGAATATTTTGATTTAGCATTTGATTATTTTGGAATGAGAGGATGCTATGAAGTATTATACGAAAATGAAGATAATGAAATAGTATATACTAAGCAAAGTGCATTAAATACAATAGGAATATTTGATTATTCAACACCAGTAAAACAAATAGGACAATTAAGAAAATGGACTGAAAGAGATAAAAATGGTGCAGACATAACAATAGTAGAATTAACAACGATAAATGGCAAAAGATACTATTCACCAACACCAAATGATTATGCAAAATTACAAGAAGATAAACAAAAATTTGAAAAAAGTAAATGGAATATGCTTCCTTGCATAGCAATAGAAAATGAAATGGGATTATCAAGCTTTGAATTGGTAGTCTCTTTAATTTGTGCTTATGAAAGAGTAGTACAAAATAGTAGAAATACATTTCAATATAATGATGATGCAAAATTAAAGATAACAGGTTTTACGCCACAAAATGATTTAATGACCACAAAATTAGATGACAAAGGCGAACCAGAATTAGATGAAAATGGACAACCCAAACAAGTGGTTAATAAAGCAAGAGAAGAAGAAGACAAAGCACTATTGAAAATGCAAGTATTTTATACACCAGATAATTCAGGTGATATAGCATGGGTTGAAAAATCAGTACAAGATACAGCACTAGAAAATCATAAAAAGACATTAATAGACTTAATAGCGATGATAAGTGGAGTGCCAAACATAACAGACTTAGGATTTACAAATGCAGATAATGCAAGTGCATTAGATAGAAAATTCTTTGCATTAGAACAAATGATAACAGATGCAGACAAACATTTTAAACAAGCAATATTGAGAAGATGGGAAACAATAATAGATAGAATAAATAAAAGAAAACATAAATCTTATGATTTTAGAAGTATAAAAATAGATTTACAAAGAAATCTACCAACTGACAAAGATACTGAAACGTCAAGAGCATTAAAATTAAGGGGACTATTAAGTGATGCATCAGTTATTGATATGTTGCCAGATGACCTAGACAGTAATTCAGAACTAGAAAAAATAGATAAACAAAATGAAGAAAACATTCAAAAAAATTTACAACAAATGCAAATGACGGGACAAACAGGTGTAGAGCAAAATAAGAATGGAAATAAGCAAGACAACAAAATAACAGATTTGACAGAACAACAGAAAGTACAGAAATTAATGGCAGACAATAAGAAAGAACAAGAAAAAGCAGTTAATAAACAGATAAAAAAGGAGTAAAAATATGTTATTAATAAAAATTGAATGCATATCATTATTATCTTTTATGGCAGGAATAATGGAAGGATTTATACAAGAAATTACAGGGATAAATATATCAAGGTTTATATATATCATGCTTGGAATTTTTATTTGTTTAATATGGAAGGTATAGAAATATGAATATATGGAATTATCACGATGCAAAAATGCGAGAATTAAAACAACTATATAATAAAACATCAAAACAAACGCAAAATAGACTTCAAGAATTACTAGATACATTTAATTTTACATCAGAAAATATATATAATATAGCAGATAATAAAACCAAAAAAAGAATAAATAATTACATAGAGCAATGGAAAGAACAAAAACTACTAACAGGTTATTTTAAAGTGTTAGCAAATAACATTTATGGAAGAACGCGAGTAAAGAATAGTGAAATATTAGAATTACTTATTTATAGTGCATACATAGAAGAACAAAACAAATTAGAAGAGCAAGAAAAACAAATAATGTATGAAGATGCAAATTATTACTATGAAGAACGGACAAAAAGAAGTAAATAAAAAGAAAAAGCCATCAATATTAGCGATGGCTTTATTTCTTGCATTATTAGACCAACCAAATTACAGTGGCTTTAATTGGAAACAATATATTGAAGCAACAATGCAGTATAATGCACAACAAATATACAAACAAGCAATTCTCAATATGCAACAACAAAAAGACCTAGAAATCGATTCTAGTGAGTTTCAAACAATAATAAATAGACAAAATAATCAAAAACTTAATATAAATAATGACAAAATATCAGGTGCAGCAGATTTACAAATGATTAGCTTAAATAATCTAGCAAAAGTAGAAGGAATAAAAGAAGTAACGGAAGATAATTCAAAAGTTAGATTTATTGCAGTAGAAGATAACAAAACAACTCTAATGTGTGATAGTTTAAATAATCAAGAGTTTTATATTAACAAAGAAAATGTATTTGATAGATATTATGGTGAGACACAAAAAGAATTAACAGTACAAAGAATTAGATGCAATGGATTAGTACTAGGCTTAAATCTCCCACCAATACAACATCACTTTCACTATTGTAGAAGTACAATTGTGTATAATTCTAATAATGAGCATATTGAGTTAGAAACAGAAAAACAATTTAATATATTTGATACAAAATTTGAAAAAGATATAAAAGAAAAATACAATATTAAAAAAATGAATACAAGGCATATAGATAAAGAAGTTTTAAAAGAATTATTAAACAATATGAGTAGAGTATATAATGATTTTCCAAATATAAGAGGAAAGATTAAAGAAATAAAAGAAATAGACCATCCAAATGGTGGACTAGCAGTAGAATTACAAAAAGATGGAACATATGTAATGTATATAAATAAAAATAAATTTTATAATGGTAAAGTTCCAAAACAATTATATGAAATGGATGTTAAGAAGCATTTTCATCCTAATAACACAACTTATAAAGATATGTCAATACATGAAATAGGACATATAGCAGTAACAGAAATAATAAAAAAATTAAATCATAACAATAATAATGCAATAGTTTTTGATAGCGAAAATAATATAACAGTAAATAAAATATTAAATAAAGCCTTGAATAAAATAGGCGTTAATGATATAAAAGAAAAAGATTTACTAATAAGAAATATTTCAGGTTATGCTTATAAAAAACAAGGACAAGAAATAATAGCTGAAGCTTTTGCAGATTATTATGCTAATAAACAAAATGCTTCATTATTAAGCAAAAACATAATAGAAGTTATGAAAGGGATGATTTAATATGATGCCTATGGAACACCCTTGGACGGATTGGCAAATAGATACACTAGGAGAAGAAAAACCATGGAAATGGAAAGAAAATACACCAAAGAAAATCATAGAAGAATATGAAGAATGGGAAAAATATTACAATGAAATGATGAGAATCAAATTTTAGCACTTACTTTAAAAAGTAGGTGCTTTTATTATGGAGGGATAGTAAATGTCAGATAAAGAAATTATTGAATACTTAAAGACAAATAAAGCTATTAGAGCAAATCTTCAAATAAGTGCAATTTTAAATATATTAGCAAGAGTAATGATACAAAAAGGATGGTTTACTGAAGAAGAATTTAATGAGGCGGTAGAAAAATCATTAGACATCGTAGCTAAAGAAATAATTAATAAGATGTCATTAGAAGAGAGAAACACAATTGAATCACAAATAAAGATTTCAAAGAACGATTTATTCGGCTCATTGTTTAATAATATGATTTAAATAAAATTAAAGGAGGATAAAATATGTATATAAATCCATTTTGGTGTGGAGTAATAGCCACAATATTAACAGAATTAACAGGAATAATAGGATATGCAATATATCTTAATGTTAAAGAAAAAAATAAATAAGTTATTAATATTTTATAATTATAAATTTTTAGACGTAGACGTACGTCTATTTTTTATGCCTTTTTACTGATTGCAGGCTAAAAAGAACAACAGAATTTTTAATGTAACAATTTGGGCAAAAGAACAAATTGGGATAGGAGAAAATATGGAAGGCGAAAACCAAAATACAAATAACACAACTATTGATAATAACGGGGCAAATAACGCAACGGATAATAATCAAACACAGACTTTTGATGATGTTTTATCCAACAAAGAATATCAAGCAGAATTTGATAGAAGAGTTCAAAAAGCAATTCAAACACATGAAACAAAATTAAAAGAACAATGGAAATTAGAACAAGATACACAAAAGTCAGAAGCAGAAAAATTAGCTCAAATGAACGAAACACAAAAACTTCAATATCAATTGAAGAAACAAGAAGAAGCAAACCAAGAAATTCAAAGAAAGTTAAATGCTAGAGATTTAAAAGATGAAGCTTTAAAAATAGCAACAACACAAGATACAGCATTTGACCCAGAATTTTTAAATCTTTTTGATTATGAAAACATGACAGCAGAGCAATTACAAGACAAAACAAAGCTTATAAAGTCAATTCAAGACAGAATTGTAGAAAAAGCAGTAAATGAGTGGTCAAAAGAAAAACCACCATACAATCCAGACCCATCTGGTAATAAGTCAAGTGCTGATGAAGCAATAAGAAAGGCAATGGGATTAATTAAATAGGAGGATTAAAAAATGAATAATATTGAAATATCAACAATATACTTACCAAAATTAGATGAGGTGTATAAAAACGAAGCAAAAACATCTATATTAGATGGAGATGAAACAACAGTACAAAAAGGATTAAATGGAGAAATCAAAGTTGCTAAACTAGATATGGACGGTTTAGGAGATTTTTCAAGAAATGATGGATATACAAAGGGGTCAACAACTTTCAAATGGGAAACAGTAAAATATGATAAAGAAAGAAGTCAAGATTTAAGAATTGACAGATTAGATAATCAAGAAGCATTAGGATTACCATTTGCAAAATTATCAGGAGAATTTGTAAGAACAAAAGTAGTTCCAGAAACAGATGCTGCAAGAATTGCAAAAATAGCAGGTGTAGAAGGAATATCAACAAAGAAAGAAACAATTTCTGATGGTGCAGGAGTTGTAACAGCATTAAGAGCTTGTACAAATAAAATGGACGAAGACGAGGTTTCAACTGAAAATAGAATTTTATTTATAACACCAACACTAAAGGGAATGATAGATGATTTAGATACAACTAAATCAAAGAAAGTTTTAGAAAGATTTTCAACAATAATTGAAGTACCACAAACAAGAATGTACACAGCTGTAACATTAAATAATGGAAAAGAAAACTATGGATACCAAAAAGCAAAAGATACATATATTAAGTCAAAAGATACAGCTGTAGTATCAGGAAAGACATATTACACAGAAAGTTCTGGAACTTATTCAAAAGTAACTTCACCAACAGGAAATCCATCAACATCAGACTACTATGAATTAATAGAAGGTGGAAAAGAAATTAACTTCTTATGTGTTGAAAAATCTGCAGTTGTTACAGCTATGGACCAATTTATTAAATACTTCACACCAGATGAAGACCAAAATGGAGATAGCAATGTATTCAAATACAGAAACAATAACTTATATGGACACGTATATGAGAATAAATTAGCTGGTGTATACTGTTCATACGAAGGATAGGAGGTAGTGAAATGTCAACATTTATAGGATTGAAGATAAATAAAATAGAAAAAGAAACTAAAAAAGAGCTAACAGTTGAAGAAATAAAAGCAATTCTAACTGAAAAAGAAATTGCTTTTGATGGAATAACTAAAAAGAAAGATTTACAGGCTCTTTTACCACAAGAATAAACAAGGGGGCAATAGAAATGGCAGAAACTAACAATATAGATAAAATAATAGCAGATTTATCATCTAATTATAAAGATGATGAAGAAGTCTTAAATGAAATATTTGAGGAAGTAAGTTCTATTGCCTCTGATATTTCTAATAGACAAAAAGATGATGAAAAATTATTTCCATATATCAAGAAAGCAACAAAAGCAGTATATCTTTCAAGAGGAGCAGAAGGCTTAGCAAGTCGTAATGAAGGCTCTATTTCAACATCATTTGAAGATATTATAGATAAATTAAGAAATGACATTATAAAATCTGGATTAAGGAGGATTAAATAATGTTATTACGAGATTTAACAAAAGTATATATATCAGAATATGAAGAAATAGAAGACCACGGAGAACCAGAAAAAGTATGGAAATATAAGGAAATAGCTTGGTTAAATATGCAACAAGATGTAAATAAACTAGATAGGAAGTCTACTGGGGAAGTTGATTATAGTACATATAAA
>UMBH01020089.1_pt1 | contig 15220 bp, 14 predicted proteins | sample 1963921 | NCBI WGS metagenome assembly UMBH01 (sample SAMEA4835937, study PRJEB28245) | human gut metagenome | biome: gut microbiome; material: fecal sample | place: Denmark | collected 2008
GTACATATGTTTCAAAATTTGAAAAACAATCCAATTAATATATTTACAACAATTTTAGACATTGCAATAGTTATCTTTTTAATTTATTGTTTTGTAAAAATGGTCAAAGGCTCAAGAGCATGGCAATTAGCAAAAGGAATTGCATTTTTAATAATTGCAACCTGGATTAGTGGATTACTAAATTTATATATATTAAATTCAATATTAACAGGAATAATGAATTGGGGAGTAATTGCCATAATTGTTATTTTCCAACCAGAATTAAGAAGAGGACTAGAACAATTAGGTACAAACAAATTTACTAAATTTTTAGGAATCCAAAGTGATATTGCATCAAAAACAAAAGAAGATATTTATAAAGTTGTTATTGCAGCAACAGAACTATCAAAGACTAAAACAGGAGCATTAATTGTTTTAGAAAGAGATATAAACATTCAAGATATTATAGCAACAGGAATTCCAATGAATTCAGAAGTATCACCACAATTATTAGTAAATATATTTACTCCAAAAACACCTTTACATGATGGAGCAGTTGTAATTAGCAATAATAAAATAGCAGCAGCAGCCTGTGTATTACCATTAGCAGATGATAAAGATATAGCAAGAGAACTAGGAACAAGACATAGAGCAGCAATCGGAATTTCTAAAGAATCAGATAGTATAGTTGTTGTTGTATCAGAAGAAACAGGAAAAATATCTGTGGCTAAAGATGGAACATTAATTGCAGATGTAAGAGAAGATACATTAAAGAAAATATTGATAAGCAATATAGTAACAAAAAGATTTACAGAAAAAACAACAGTAAAAAATAACAAAATAGAAAAAATAAAACAAAAAATAAATAAAGAAGAAAATTTAAATAAAGATAAAAAAGAATCTGATGAAGAAGTAAAAAAGATATGAGAAATATAAAATTAACAATAGAATATGATGGAAAAGAATTTAATGGATGGCAAAAACAACCAAATAAATTAAACATTCAGGGAACCATAGAACAAGCAATTAAGACAATTACAGGAGAAGATGTGGATTTACAAGCCTCAGGGAGAACAGATGCAGGAGTACATGCATTAGGACAAGTTGCTAATTTTAAAACTAATAGTAATATACCAATAGAAAAAATGTCAATAGCAATCAACTGTAACTTAAAAAAATCTATACGTATAGTAAAAGCCGAAGAAGTCGAAGAAAGATTCCATAGTAGACTTAGCTGTAAAAGAAAAACATATAGATATATAATTAATAATAGCGAAATTCCATCAGCAATATATAGAAATTTAGAGACACATATACCATATAAATTGGATATAGAAAAAATGAAGCAAGCTGTAAAATACTTTGAAGGAGAACATGATTTTAAAGCATTTAAAGCAAGTGGAACAAGCAGTAAGAGTAGTATCAGAACAATTTATAAAGCAGAAGTACTTAAAATGCCAAATAATAGAATATATATAGAACTTACAGGAAATGGATTTCTATATAATATGGTTAGAATTATAGCTGGAACTTTAGTTGATGTTGGAACAGGAAAAATAAAACCAGAAGACATAGAAAAAATCATAGAATCAAAAGATAGAACAAATGCGGGTAAGACCTTACCGCCACAAGGATTATACTTAGTTTGTGTTAACTACAATAACTAGAAAGATAATAAAAAACATAAAGTAACCAAAAACAACAAAAAGCATAAAATATAGTAAAAGTATTATAAAATAGGAATAATAATTTTCATTTTATAATAAACAAATGGAACCAGTGAAGGGAGAAAGAGTATGAACTTATTACTATTATTTTTTGCTTTGCCTATAGCAGTAATTATTGTATCAATTGCACTACAAAAAATTCTTAAATGCCCATTTTTAGTAGCATCAATAATATTTGCAATATTTTTAGTTGTAACTTTCGTAATTGGAAATTTGATATATTTAGTAGCTACAATAGCATATACAATACTTTCATTTATAACCGCAGTATTAACTAAAATTATTTGTAGAATATTAAGAGAACTAGACAGAAGGGAAGGCAATAATGATAATTGTTGCGGAAGGTCTAATAATACAAGAAATACTAACAATGGAACACAACTATTATCAATAACAGGAAATTGCTCTAACAATGATGGAGGAAATGGCAAGAATTTATTAACAATAAGTAGCAATGGTTGTGGAGAAACAGAAAATGAATTATTAACAATAAATTCAAGTTATGGAACAAATAATAATTCAGATAGTGGAAGATGTTCTTGTAATTGTAATACATCAAATGATTCTATAGCAGTTAGAGCAAATGTATTCCCAAATAATAATACAAATGGAAGAACAGGAAATTTTTGTGGATGCTATAGAAGAAGATAAAAAAAGTTGAACTTTGCATAAGAATATTGCAAAGTTCTTTTTTTTGTTACAAAAGTGTTACAGTCGAATTAATTTTAATAAAATTATTGAAGATAGGTAAAAAAATATGTATAATAATAGTGATGGAACAAAAGATTGTAATAATTTTAAAGAATTACAAATGATTAAATAAGATTGAGAATAGGAGAAAAATTATGAGAAGTAAAATTAAGAAAAACAGACAAGGTATCCATATAAATCTAAAAAGCAAGAAATTTTTTATGTTTATTTCAGTTATGATGACAGTAATATTATTAGCAAGTGGAATAAGTGCATATGCAACTTATAACTATTTTGCAAATGAAATAAAGTACACCGATACTAAAACAGTATCACAGGCATTGGATGAATTATATGACAATAAAAGACAAACGACAGATGAAACAAAAGAAATAACGACAAATGGACAACAAACATTAGATAAATACTATAAAAATATAAATGTAAATGTTACAAATAGTACTAGTGCAATAAGGATTTTAACAAATGGTCAAATAAGTAGTGATAATCCTTGTGCATATTTAACAGCCAATTTTGAAAAAACAATTAAAACAAATAGTGTTATTTCTTATAAAGTAAGAATAGGAGATAATATTTATGGACCATATAAATTTTTATATGAAAATGAAGGACAAGCTGTAGCTATTAATGCTCATACTACAATAAGTTGTTATATGTACAATGATAAAATAGTGGCAACATATTATCCAGGCAGTTGGTACAATATATATATTGATATGGTTAGTATTGATATTAGTAATCTTGAAGTCTAAATATAAAATAATAACAACAAAACAAAGGAGGAAGAATACGAAAATGTATAATAAGAATAAAGGAATTACATTAATTGCTTTGGTAATAACAATAATAATATTATTGATTTTAGCGGGAGTAGTGATAGCTTCTTTAACACAAAATGGTTTATTACAAAAATTAAAACAAGCTAAAAAAGATACAGAAGATGCACAAAATAGAGAAGAAAGTATACTTAATGAATATGAAAAAGCAATAGCTGGTTATGAAAGTAAGGGAGAAAATCAAGAAAAAATCTCAGCAGATATGGTTGCTTTCACACCAGAAGATCCAAATTGGAAGGTAGAAAATGTTAAAGAAGCTTTGGATTATTTATATAATAATTAATATAAATAGAAAATAGTAAAATTTCTAATTGAAGTTTTGCTATTTTTTATTGCAAACACTAAAATAATTTAGTATAATATGATAGTTACATAAAGTAAAAACTTAACTAAAAGGAGGAATAGAATGTGATAGAAATTATAGAAGAAACATTAATAGATAGCATAAAACTATTACCATTTTTATTTATTACATATCTAATTATGGAATATATAGAACATAAAATGGGAGAAAAATCAAAAAAAACAATACAAAAATCTGGAAAATGGGGACCATTTTTTGGTAGTATACTAGGAATATTTCCACAATGTGGTTTTTCAGTTTCAGCAACAAATTTATATGCTGGACGAGTTATTACATTGGGAACACTAATAGCTGTATATTTATCTACATCTGATGAAATGTTACCAATATTTATATCTGAAGCAGTATCACCAATTATTATTTTAAAAATATTAGGAATAAAATTAATAATAGGAATGATAGCAGGCTTTATAATTGATGTTGTTATACACATGTTTAGAAAAAATAAAAAAGATGATTTAGAAGAAATAGAAATAGAACATGTATGTAAAGAAGAACACTGCCACTGTGATGAAAAAGGAATATTGAAATCATCAGTAAAACATACTATTAGCATATTTATATATATTGTTATAATTACGTTTATTATAAATATAATAGTTCATTTGGTTGGAGAAGACACAATTGCAAGTTGGATTTTAAATAAACCAATATTAGGACCTGTCATTTCTGCTTTAATTGGACTGATCCCAAATTGTGCAGCATCAGTTGTTCTAACAAATTTATATTTAGAAAATGTAATTTCAGTTGGAAGTATGATAGCAGGATTATTAACTGGAGCTGGTGTTGGACTTATGGTATTATTTAAAACAAATCATGATTGGAAAGAAAATTTAAAAATAGTTGGATTATTATATTTAATTGGTGTAATATCAGGAGTAGTTTTACAATTATTAAATATAGCATTTTAAAATTATAGGAAAACACTTAAAAACAATTAAATAATAAAAAATTGGTTTCATTTATTGAAACCAATTTTTTTAGTTTATTTTTTACGTTTTTTAAAATCAACTACAATTGCATCTTCATTATCGAATAGATAGTTAGAATCTGTTGTATCTGTTTGAACAGGGTTATATTCATTTCTGTCATCTATAAAGTCTAAGTTTTTAATATCAAATTTTTTCTTTGCATTTGAGTCAGTATTATCTTCAGTATCTGTTGTAACTCCATCTGAATATTTACCAAAATCAAATGTTTTAATTTTTTTAGGTTCTTTATATTTTGATTCAAGATAATTTAATTTACCTTGACCAATATCTGGCTTTCCATTTTCTCCTCTTATTTTATAAGCACAGTCCTTAGTACCGAAAGTTTGTAATTTACCAGGTTTAAACCAATAAACAAATTCCCATTTAACATTACCATGTTTTGCTTCATATTCCATTTTGTTGAAATCAATAGTATTACCCATTGTCCATTCTCTCTTTTTACCAAACTCTTCTGACCACCATTGTAATTCTTCAATTGTAGCATTACCAGTAAATATTTTACTTGCACAGTTTGATAAGATTGTTTGTTTATAATCTTCTTTTGAACCTTCTATATCTAATTGAGCAAGGTTTTGAGCTGATATAGTAGTACCAATTTTGTATTTACGATACATTGTAAATATTGGTTCAGTAGCCTTGCAGATAAAGTCAGGAAATTCATCAATATATAAGAAGTTTGGAACTCTTGATTTTTCTGTACCAGGTCTTCTTAAAACAGCATTTTGCATAGATATTAAGAAGAATAATCCAAATGCTTTATTACTTGTTGCACCTAAATCACCACGTCTAGTACAAACAAAAGTAACATCACCATTAGCAAGCATTTTATCAAAATCTAAGTTATTATATCTATTACATAGAATTGTTTTTACTCCTGGCAGACGAAGTAGATTATCTAATTGAGATACGGCAGTGTATATATATTTTTCTGTTACAGCTCTATTAGAACCATTTTTATAAAAGTGAGTTCTAAAGTAGGCTAATTGAACACTATATTTTTCTTTTAATTCTTCATCATGTGATAAAATTTCTGCCATTTTTTCTACTAAATCAAAATTTGTAAGCATTTTTAACATATCAGATAAATTAGGTAAAACACCATCATTCATTCTAGGATACATTTCTTTTAAAAGCAATGACAAGTTTTCAATTGCTTGTGTAATAATATCATCTCTGTAAATTTCATCAGATTCTGTTTTAGAAATATTGAACATAGATTTCAAAACAGAAGATATAGTAATTGCTATTTTATTTGCATCATCATAAACAAAAGGATTTAAACCAATTGAATTTTTATCTGCGGGATCTATTATATTATAAGATAAACCAAAGTTTTTACATACACCAATCATATCAGATAAAATCTCTTTATCAGGTGATAAAACAGTAACACCGCAATTACGATAAGTTATTTCAGAAGATGAGTCTAATATCATTTTTTTCATATATGCTTTATATACATCTTCATTTCCTGAAGTAGGAATAAGCATATTTAAATTAAAATTAGTATTTAAATAATCATTATCATATGGGCCATTTAATGTTGCAATACCAGTTTTTAAGGCAGTAAAACCCATTTCTTTTGAAACTTCTCTAAAAAAGTATTTTCTTTCTAAATCTCTTGCAATTAAAGGTTCATAAACTAAAGAAGTTTTTCCTGAGCCAGAACCACCACATACAAACATTGATTGATATCTTGAACTTTCTGGAATAGTAATCATTTGAGATGTTTCACTATTTTGACATAAGAAAACTTCACAGGTGTAAGGACCATGTCCTTTTGATTTATCTGATAAATCTATTCCACCATAATCCCAAATAGAACGAGTCATATCTAAGCTATCATTAACACCAAAGTAGAAGAATTTAAATACTTTTGGAATAAGTAGCATTGGTAATAAGATAGTAAGTGATGTAAGTGCAGGTCGTATTAAATCTGAAAAATTAGTTACAATATCGACATATCCAGGATTAGAAACTAAAAGTAGCCATGCACCCATATTTAGCCATTGAGTGAACATAGAAATTACTATTACAGCAAAGTTAATCATATAAAAGTAAAATAGTACTACCCTATGCTTTTTAGTAGGTACAAACTTTGATGCAAAAGAAAAAGCAAAAGCAAATAGAGGACAAGCAAGAGCAAATGTATATTGAATTGGTCCCCAATATGAATAGGATACACCAGTAAATAACATTAATAAAAATTCTACAACTCTATCAACTGTTAGATAGATAGTTATTAATGTTAAAATATATGTTAAAAATGTATTTCTATCTGTATCTAATTTCTTTAAAAAATCATCAATTATTTTCATCATTTAATTGCCCCTTTAAATAAAAATATACACATATATTATCCTACAAAATGGCTAAAAAATCAAGTGTTTTTGGAATAAAACAGTAAAAATGGGAATATAATATTTAAAAAATAAAAATAAGGAGAATACTATGGGAGAAGAATATACAAAAGAAATAAAAATAGAAGAAAAAAATGAATTAGAAAAAGAGATTGATTTAATAAAAAATATTATTAAGACTAGAGAAGAACTAAAACAAGATAATAAAAATTATGAATATGCAGAAATGGAATTAATTGACTATTATATTTATCAAATAAAAGCAAATCAAGCTAAGCTAGATTATTTATTAAAAATGGCTAAAGCAAAAGGAATTTCTATTGATAATATCAGTCAAATAGAGTATGAAACAGATAGAGAAGAGATAGGATAATTCAAATAATTCAGTAATATTTGTCCATTATTTAGCATAGTAATGTGTTAAGTAAAGATGAGGGATGAATATGAATATTGATAGTAATATATTAACTTATTTAGCAGGGATATGTTTCTTGTTTATTTTTGGTAGAATATTTATAGTACCAATTAAAAAGGTGTTGAAATTAGTTATTAATTCGGTATTAGGTGGAATTTCTATATTTTTAATAAATTTAGTTGGAGCAAATTTTGGATTCCATATAGGACTTAATATTTTAACAAGTATATTAGTTGGTATATTAGGACTTCCAGGTGTTGTATGCTTGGTTATTGTAAAATTATTCTTAGGTTAAAAATATGTTTAGTAAAAAATATATGTGTGGTAGGTAGTTGACACTTAAGGATTTATGTTTGATTAGTTTATAAACTGTTAATTAAGGTCAAAAAAATTTTAAAGTCTAAAAAAAGAAGTACTAGGACTTCTTTTTTAGGTATTATTCAACTGTAACAGATTTTGCTAGGTTTCTAGGCTTATCAACATCTAATCCTTTTTCTTTTGAAATGTAGTAAGCAAGCAATTGAAGTGGAACAATTGATAAAATTGGAGAAACAAAACAATTTGTTTCTGGAATATCGATTGTAACATCAAACATATTTTTATCTATATTTTGATTTGATATAACCAAAGTTTTAGCTCCTCGAGTAATAACCTCTTGAATATTGCTAACAGTTTTCTTAACTAAATTAGGGTCTGTCATTATACTAATAACAGTTATTCCATTTTCAATTAGAGCAATTGGACCATGTTTTAATTCACCAGCTGCATAACTTTCAGAATGAATATAAGAAATTTCTTTTAATTTTAAAGAACCTTCTTTTGCAACTGTTTCATCAATTCCTCTACCTAAGAAAAATACATCTTTTTCTTGATAAATTTGTTTAGCAAATTTTTTGATTTGTTCATTTGTTTTTAATGTTTCTTCTATTTTTTTAGGTAATTCCAAAATATCTTTTTTCAAAGCATTTATAAATTCAGAAGTTTGTGTTTTTAATATTTCTGCAAAGTAAATAGCTAAAATATTTATTAATACAACTTGAGAAGTATAAGCTTTAGTTGATGCAACAGCAATTTCAGGACCAGCGTGTGTATATATAGAGTAATTTGCTTCTCTTGTTATAGAACTTCCAATAACATTTGTAATGGCAAGTGTTTTTGCACCTTTTTCTTTAGATAATTTCAGTGCTGCAATTGTATCAGCTGTTTCTCCAGATTGAGAAATAAAAATGCACAAAGTTTTTTCGTCTATAATAGGGTCTCTATAACGAAATTCTGAAGCAATGTCAACTTCTACAGGAATTCTACATAATTTTTCAATAGCATTTTTACCACTTAATCCAGCATGCATTGCTGTACCACAGGCTACAATATAAATTTTATTTAAACTTGATAAATATTCTTTTGTGAATTTTAATTCATCAAATTCACATGTAGAATCTAAATTTAATTTAGCACCAATTGTCTCTCTAATTGCTGATGGTTGCTCATAAATTTCTTTTAACATGAAATCATCAAAACCATCTTTTTCTGCAGCAGAAGCATTCCATTCTATTGTTTTAGTTTCCTTTTCTAGTTCTTTTAAATCTGTATCAAAGAAACGAGCACTAGATTTTGTTAATAAAACAAACTCTAAATCATTTAATAAATAGAAGTCTCTTGTATAAGAAAGTATTGCTGGAATATCAGAAGATAGATATTTTTCATCTTCGCAAGTTCCAATTACTAAAGGACTATCCTTTCTTACAACTACCATATTATCTGGATATAATTTTGAAATGACTTCAAGAGCAAAGCTTCCTTTTAAATCAAGACAAGCATTACGTACAGCCCTTAAAAATTTTAAATCATCGTTTTCAGTATCTTTATAAAAATAATAATGTATCAAATTTGGTATAATCTCTGTATCTGTTTGAGAATAAAAAGTATATCCATTTTCTAATAAAAATTTTCTTAATTCATTAAAGTTTTCAATAATACCATTATGAACTACACTAAAAGTTTTTGAATTATCTTGATGAGGATGGGCATTTTCTTTAGATGGTTTTCCATGAGTAGCCCATCTTGTATGAGCAATACCAATAGTTCCTTCTAATTCATCAATTCCTTCTAAATTATATAAATTTTTAACTCTTCCTTTATCTTTCATCAAAGATAAACCTGATTTTTCAATTGTTGAAATACCGGCTGAATCATAACCTCTGTATTCCAATCTACTTAGACCTGCTAATAAAATAGGGCAGGCTTTTTTTGTTCCTATGTAACCAACAATTCCACACATAGTAATCCTCCTTAAAAATTAAAATTTTGGAATTGAAAGTTTGCACGCTTAAATGTATTGAATTCTGTTTTAATATTTCTATTATTTTTTGTATCAATACTTATGACTTTAAGCAAAAGCCACTAGAGCATCCGCCGAAATTTCGATAACCCTAGACCTCGTCAACCTGCATTAATGGTTCTGGCGCTTGGAATAAAACTCCTTTCATTTTGAATTTTTATGCAACTTTCAATAAACTTAACTTAAATTTAAGTTAAAACTATACAGTTTTTTCCGTATATGGATATTATATTACTATAAAAGAAAAAATTGTGCAAGATTTAATTAAATTATTTTTTTAGTTAATACTTGACAAAGGTAACATAATGAGGTAAAATAAAAATGCAGTTGGAAAATTTTACATTATGGAGGTAAATTTATGAGCAAAGATTTAAACGAAAGAACTAATGCAGAAAATGAAAAAAATGCAGCTGGAACAGGAAATGCAGGCAAGGAAAAATACGAAGTTAGAGGCAGAGAAATTGTTGGAAGAACCCATGCAGCACATGAAACAAGGCATTTGGCTCGGAAAATGAAAGCAGTAAGAGAAGGCGAATTTAGCGAAAAAGAAATCTCTGATTTATCAAAAAAAATCGCAGCGGAAAGAAAAAGCCTTATCGAAAAGTATGAGGATTGCTGTTCATTTTTGGGAATACAGCAGGTTACTTTCCAGCAGGATACACCGGATGTTACCGTAGACGAAGCCAAAAAATTCGTATATTTGGACAACCTGGAACCACAGGATTTGTTGTTTGTTTCAAAATTAGAGACACATCATCTGTATGGAACACCGGCACCTCAGGAAGAACATCTGCACACAGGAACAATGCTTCTGCAGGCTTGCATCAATCAGCTCACTTGGGCGTTAGGTGAATTGGATGCTTATACCAATGCTGACGAGTAGATGTCAAGGTAAGTGAAAGCTCATACTAAGTAAACCTCAAAAGAAGGCCATTAATAGGGCCTTCTTTTGTTTTTAAATTTTACTTTAAAACTTTATTAAAAGTTTAAAGACAGTTCTATGAAAAATATTCATATTGAGTTAATCGATTTTTTATAAAATCAAGATTATCATTTAAAATGCCACATACAGCTAAATTGTAACTAATTTTGCTTAAATGATGGTTAACAACTGACATAAGAAATAATTTCTTTAGCTTGACAAAAATGTTAGTATCATTAATATAAAAAACATTAACTGATGTATCACACCAAGATTGAAAAGAATTACAATAATTATCTATATATAAATTAATTTGTTTTTCTAAAGCATTAATTTCATTAAGATAATATTTGTAATTATTTTTTAACACTTCAGGGTGTTCTACTAATAATTTTACATATTCATTTACTGTGTTCTTTATTTTCCGTAATTTACCCATAATGAAATCCTCCTTGTTGTTAATATGGAAAACTAATTAATAAATTTATTAAAGTATATCAAAGTTTCATGAAAAAATCAATAATTCTAAATTGACACTTTACATAAAAAATGATAAAATAATACTATAATATTCACATTATGTGAAAAGTTGAAAAATTCCAAAAATAATTATTAGGAGGATAAAAAATGAGAAGAGATGAAGTTGAAATCGAAAAATTTCGGAAAAAACTAGAAAATGATGGCTTTTTTGAAAATGTTATTCTTGGCCAAGCTTCAGTAGTATTGAATGAAACAGATGGAGGAATTTCAGGATTGATGTATTATCTAAAAAAATATAAAAAAATTGAAGTAAAAAAGTTCAAAGATTTATTTTGTCAATTGAAAGAAGTTATCTTTCCAATTATTATTACCAAAATGTATGGGAGAACTAAATATGTTCGATTTGAATTTAAGGATAGAGTAGGAAAAAAATATTACTTTATATGTGATAGTTTCGCATACAATTTTGAAAACATGTCAAAATATATAATTGGAAGAATAAACAGCTCAATAGAACCATTGACAAATCGGGAGTTTTATTATCAAATTTTAACAGATTGTAATGAATTTGACAATAGTCAAGCACTTACAAAAGAAAATATTGAACTTTATAAAACTTTAGTTAGCAGGCTGAATATTGATGGCACCCATACTGATTTAAAGCTTGAATTCAATTATAATTGTTATGAAGAAAAGACAACTAAGGTTATTATGAATGTAGGCAACAAAAAAATCATAATGGAATATCCGTCTAAAGGAGCAGAATTTGATAAAAAAGTAGAAGATATTCTTTTTAATATCAATGCAGGCAGCAACAAAAATAAGTGGATTTATTATAATATAAAGCCATTATTGAAAGAAATGATGGAAATAATGGAGAAAGAGGATGTGTCCATTTATATTGGAGCAAAACTGGATAACGAAATATATTCTGAAGTAACAGTTGCAAATAATGTCGTACAAAGGTATACATATACTGAAGTAGTAAGAGAAGACAGGATGGTTAGAACTACAAATATTTTTTCAAAGAAATTAAAGAAGTTTTTGAGATAATCCCATATAAAACAGTCTAAAACAAGTAATTACCATATTGTAATATATTTGTTCTAGGCTGTTTTTTCAAATTAATGTTGATTTAGCATTTAATTATAAGTTATAATATATAAAAAATAAATTAAAGAAGGGACGTATTTATATGAATGATATAAATATATTAATAAACAAACCAAGATTAGAAAAAAGATTAGATGAATTAGCAAAAGAGATTGAAAAAGATTATAAGGGAAAAGATATAGTATTTTTAGGAATTTTAAAAGGCTCTGTTCCATTTATGTGGGAACTAGCAAAAAGAATAAAAAATAATATAATTTTTGAATTTATAGAAGTATCAAGTTATGAAGGAACAGAAAGTACAGGAAAAGTTACACTGCACAAAGACATAAAACAAAGCATAGAAGGAAAAGACGTTATTATAGTTGAAGATATTGTAGATACAGGAAGAACTTTAGACTTTTTATTAGAACATTTAAAATCAAAAAATCCTAATAGTGTAAAAATAGCAACTTTGTTAAGCAAACCTTCAAGAAGAGTAATTGAACTAAATGTGGATTATATTGGATTTCAAATTGAAGACAAATTTGTAATAGGGTTTGGATTAGATGATAATCAAAATCTGAGAAATTTACCTTACATAGGATATAAGGAATAAGGGGAGACTTAATAATCAATGCTAAAATTTTATGAAAGGTTTTAGCATAGTGATGAAGGTGAAAAGTATGTTTAATATAGAAGAGGAACTAAAAAAATTGCCAGGGAAACCTGGGGTATATGTTATGCATGATAAAGATGATACAATTATATATGTTGGAAAAGCAGTTTCTTTAAAAAATAGGGTAAGGTCATATTTTAGAAAAACAAATAAGACCGAAAGAATCAAAAAAATGGTAAGCTTAATTGACCATTTTGAGTATATAGTGGTAGACAACGAAGCAGAAGCATTAATATTAGAGTGTAATTTAATAAAGAAAAATAGACCTAAATTTAATGTTTTATTAAAAGATGATAAAACATATCCATATATAAAAATAGATATAAAATCAGAATATCCAAATGTAATGATAACCAGAAGAGTAATAAATGATGGAGCAAAATATTTTGGACCATATGCAAACCCAGGAGCAGCAAAAGAAATGGTAGATTTTATAAAACAAAAATATAAAATTAGACAATGTAGAAACTTTAAGTCAACTACTAGACCATGCTTAAATTATCACATAAAAAGATGTTTAGCACCATGTATGGGATATGTGACTCCTGAAGAATATAGAAAACAAATTGATGAAATAATAGATTTGTTAGATGGAAAAACAGACAAAATATTAAAAGAATTAGATAGACAAATGCAAGAAGCGTCTGCTAAATTAGACTTTGAAAATGCTGCATATATTAGAGATAGAAAATTAGCAATAGAAAGAGTATCTGCAAAACAAAAAGTATCAAATATTTCAGAAAATAATATAGATGTAATTGGATTATATAAATCAGAATTAGAAGTATGTATAGAAATATTTTTTGTCCGTGGAAGTAAAATGATAGGTAGAGAACACTACTTTTTCCCAGAACTTAAGGACATGGAAGATGGAGAAATTTTAGCTGGATTTATAAAACAATATTATATGGATAATCCAAATATTCCAAATAAAATAATGTTAAGAGAAGAATTAGCTGAAAAAGATGTATTAGAGCAATGGTTATCCACAATTGTTGGAAAAAAAGTGGAATTTAAAAGCCCTAAAAAAGGCGAAAAATTAAGATTTGTAGAAATGGCAGAAAATAATGCAAAAGTTACTTTGGAAAATAAAGAAAAGGATAAATCAGAAATTTTATTAGAATTAAAAGACGCATTAAAAATGGATAAACTTCCTAGAAAAATAGAAACATTTGATATTTCCAACATTTCAGGAGAATTTATGGTTGCAGGAATGTGTGTAATGCAAGATGGTGTTATTAAGAAAAATTTATCAAGAAAATTTAAAATAAAAACTGTTTTAACACAAGACGATCCAAAATGTATGGAAGAAGTCGTAACAAGAAGAATAGCACATTCAATAGATGGACAAAATGGAAGCGGATTTGGAAAATTACCAGATGCAATTTTTGCAGATGGAGGAATAACACAAATAAGAGCAATTAGAACAGCTATAAATAAATATCCAAAGTTAGATATAAAAATATTTGGGATGGTAAAAAATGATAAACACCAAACTAGAGCATTAATTGATGAAAATAGAAATGAGATACCAATTTCAGAAAATTTAATGAATTTAATTACAAGATTTCAAGACACGGTACACGATACAGCAATTACATATCATAGAAAATTAAGAGAAAAAGCAATAACCAAATCAGAATTAGATGATATAAAAGGAATTGGAGAAGCAAAAAAGAAAGAGTTACTAAAACATTTTGGAAGTGTAAGTAAAATAAAACAAGCTAGCAAAGAAGAATTAATGCAAGTTAAGGGAATTACAGAAAAAATAGCAGAAGAAATTGCAGAAAAAGAAAGAGGGAAAGAGAGAGAAAGAGAAAGAGAGGGAGAGAGGGACGTTCCTCAAAAATGGGAATTTTAAGGAACGTCCCTCTCTCCCTCTCTTTTTCTTTCTCTCTTTCTCCCTCTTGATTTATTAGTTATTTTGAAACTAAATAATAATTGTTATTAACAACTCCATCTTCATTTCCACCTTCATAAAGTAAAGTGATATTTTTAAAATCTGAATTATCTTTTATCTCGTTAAGAATTTTATCATTATCCATATATGCTTTTATTGATAAAACAAATGAACCTTCATTATTTAAATTTTCATCATCAACAATACATCTTAACTCATCATTATTATAATTAAAGATTAAAGTTTTTTCATAAATCATCATTTCTGGAATGCTTTGCATATGATTAAAAAAGTTATCATAAACATATACAAATGATTTTTCACTATTTTCATTAGCTATATCTAAACAATTTTGATAATTTTCATATAAAAATTTAGGCTTAGAATATATCATTCCATTTGTAACTAAAAGTATTGATATAATTGCA
>UMBH01008270.1_pt1 | contig 14662 bp, 16 predicted proteins | sample 1963921 | NCBI WGS metagenome assembly UMBH01 (sample SAMEA4835937, study PRJEB28245) | human gut metagenome | biome: gut microbiome; material: fecal sample | place: Denmark | collected 2008
CCCTCTAAGAATTCAAGTGAAGCTCCTCCACCTGTTGAGATATGTGTCATTTTATTTGCTAATCCTGCTTTTTCAACTGCTGCTCCTGAGTCTCCTCCTCCTATTATTGTTGTTGCATCTAATTCTGATAATGCTTTTGCTATTTCGTTTGTTCCAATTGCAAATTGATCAAATTCAAATAATCCTAAAGGTCCATTCCATATTACTGTTTTTGCTGTTTTTAATTCATTTTTAAACATTTCTATTGTTTTTTCTCCTATGTCAAATCCTTCCCAACCTTCTGGAATTTCTGTCCATGCAACTGTTTTACTTTCTGTATCTGGTTTAAATTCTTTTCCTACTTTTGTATCTACTGGTAATAATAATTTTACTCCTTTTTGTTTTGCTTTTTCCATTGCTTCTAAAGCTAAACCTGTTTTTTCTTCTTCACATAGTGAATTTCCTACATTATATCCTTGTGCTTTAAAGAATGTATATGCCATTCCTCCACCAATCATTAATGTATCTACTTTGTCTAATAAGCTATCTATTACACCAATTTTATCTGATACTTTTGCTCCTCCAAGTATTGCCATAAATGGTCTTTCTGGATTGTTTATTGCATTTCCTAATACTGTTAATTCTTTTTCTATTAAAAATCCTGATACTGCTGGTAAATATGCTGCAATTCCTGCTGTTGAAGCATGTGCTCTATGTGCTGCTCCAAATGCATCATTTACAAATATTTCTGCCATTGATGCTAATTGTTTTGCAAACTCTGGATCATTATCTGTTTCTTCTCTATGGAATCTTACATTTTCAAGAAGCATTACTTCTCCTTCTTTTAAGTTTGCAGCCTTTTCTTTTGCATCTTCTCCAATTACATCATTTGCCATTATTACTTCTTTTCCTAATAATCTTGATAATTCTTTTGCTACTGGTTTTAAAGAAAATTCTGGTTTTACTTCTCCCTTTGGTCTTCCTAAATGTGATGCTAATATTACTTTACAATTTTGCTCTAATAAGTATTTTATTGTAGGTAATGCTGCTACAATTCTTGTATTATCTGTAATGTTTTGATTTTCATCCATTGGTACATTAAAATCACATCTTACAAATACTTTCTTTCCTTTTAAATCAATGTCTTTTACTGTTTTTTTATTCATATCTTTTCCTTCTTTCCTTTAGGCTTTTTGTTTTACCTAAAATTATTTTAATTGGTATTTTTTATAGTTTTTACCTAATTTATCAAGATAATTCAATTTTATACTAAAAAAGAATACTTTTCAAGTATTCTTTTTAGTTTAATATAATATTTTTTATTATAAAAACTTATTTACTATAAACTTGGAATTCTGCTACACCTAATGAATTTCCATTTCCTCCATATAAGTCTATAATCTTTATTCTTATCTGTTCAATAGTTGTCTCATCCCTTATAATAAAGCTTTGTACTTCATCATTATCTAATAAAACTAAATTACCTGTTAAATCATTCCATTCATTACTATCTTTTTCTTTCCCCTCTATACAGAAATTTTTACATCTATATCCGCTTAAATTAAAATTAACTATATCTACCTTATATGGTATAATTTCTTTTTGGAAATTATATCCTATAAATTCAAATCCTTTTGGCTCTGCAGATAACCATGCAGTTTTGTTATTGTTATCAAAAGCTTTATACTTATCATAGGTATTTGAATCATATGAACTATATATTATATTTTCATTATTTGAACTCAATGTAGAAATTTTTTCTGCAATATCATCAAAAAAGTTCAATTGTTTATTCAACAATCCATTAAACCAATTTTTATTATTCATAAACAACTTTTTATTTTCCGTTTTATATAAAACTTCCATAGCAATTTCTGAATTTGTTATTTTACTTAAAAATTTATTATCATTATCCAATATAAATTTTGTGCCATCACTATTGCTTAAAATTTTCTCTAAGATTTCATCTTTATTATTTATAATATCACTTTCCACATATTCTTCTGATAAACCACATCTTTTTAAAATATTTTTTAATTGCTTGTTCCAATTTTTACCACTATCCGTTAGAAATCCTAATTTACTTTCATATTCAACCAATGGTATTATACTTCCTTCTTCTAATACTCCTTTTATACTTCCTTCTTCTTCTATAACAAATTTATACTCCGAATACTCATCAACGCTTACTACTATCATACTTAAATTATTTATTTTTGTAATATCACTTTCAACTCCTTCATTTACTTTTGATGTTTTTTCTGTATAATATCCTTCTATAGTTATATCATTCATATTTGCAAAATTTTCATATATCTTTAAAAGTGTATCATTGCTATCTTCCATTATATTTTCCGAAATTATTTCCATTATTTTTATTTCTACTGTTTCTTTTGCATTTTTATATCTTGTTTGCATTTTTGCTTGCTTTGCTCTTGAAAATAACCCATTATCTCCTGTTAGTGTAGCAATTGCTACACTTGATAATATCAATAAAATTACAATAGTTATTACAAGAGCTATTAATGTAATACCTTTATTTTTATTCATTAGTTTTCCTCCTATACTTTTTATATAAAAAAGACATTATATACTTTTTGATTTATATAACTATTAATAATTATATGGAGATGATGGGACTTGAAAGTTATTTGTCCATGCACAATACCCATTTAATATTCTAAGTTCATCCATATATGTATCTTTTGAATAATAACCAGTACCTTCATATCCCAAATATAAATCTCCATCTGCAAAAACTATTGAACTTTCAGCACTTTCTTGTAATACTCCATTATAAAACACATATATTATTCCATCTTTTCTTGTAACTGCTATATGTACCCATTCATCCATTGGTGGTGGTTCTAATGTTAAATAATTAGTTAATCCCCATCCTCTAACAACAAATTTTCCATTATTTAAACACAACAAAATACCACCATTTTCTTTAACTGCAAGCTGTATAGACCATTGTTCATTAAGATTTTCATTTGATTGATTAATCCAATAATCAATTGTAAAATCTTTATCTAATTTATATTTTCCATCACTTGTTTTATATTTCATATAAGTATTATTAAAATAAGATGATGCTATACCAATTTTCTTATTATCAAATGATATTGTTGAATTTTTTTCAGTTAGTCCTATATTATTTTCAAAATGATATATAATTTCATTGCTAAATTCTTCTGGTTCTTTTGTAATATCAAAATCATTAGTATATTTTGCTACTCCATTTAATATTTTTAATTCATCTATATAACTATTTCCTTTAGTATAATTATTAGAACTATCTGCTCCAATATAAAGATTCCAATTAGTAAATTTTATTGAATTTTGTACTGTTCCTTGTAATATTCCATTATAAAATACCGATATTATTCCATCTTTTCTTGTTATTGCTATATGCACCCATTCACTTATTAATGGTGGCTCTAATGTTAAATAATTAGTTACTCCCCATCCTCTAACAACAAATTTTCCACTATTTAATCCTATCCAAATTCCACCATAATTTCCAACAACAACTTGTGGTCCCCATTCAATATTCAAATTTTCCTCCGCTAACTTTAACCAATATTCTATTGTAAAATCTTTATCAAATTCAAATTTTTTTGTATTTGCATCAACACACGCAGTGTTATCCAATTTCAATGAGCTATTTCCTACTTTCTTATCTTCTGTAGTAATTTTATCAGAATCTATAATTATCCCTTTATCATCATCAAAATGTTCTAATAATGCTAAACTTTGTTCTTCTTTTTCATACTCATTATTTTCGTTATTTTTTCCATTATTTACTTGCCCTAGCTCTGTTATCAAAAATTGATATCCATCTATTGTTACACTTAAATCAAATTCTACATTTTCTATTTTAGGATTTATCCCTTCTATTTTATTCAAATTTTCTTTTAACATTTCTTTGTTTAGGCTTGCTGTATTATCATATGAAGCATTTACCGCTAATTTTACTTGTTCTTCTATACTTGAATATTTTGAGTTTTCTTTTGCTTGTTTTGCTCTTGAAAATAAACCATTATTTCCTGTTATTGTAGCAATCGCTACACTTGATAATATCAATAAAATTACAATAGTTATTACAAGAGCTATTAATGTAATTCCTCTATTTTTTTTCATTAGTTCTCCTTCCACTAATTTTTACACCCTTTATAGTTACAGGCCTATCCTGTAATTTTATTATATCATATTTATTCATATATTCAATGTCAATTTATTAATGTTATATAATTGTAAAATTTACGAAATATTTTTGTAACAATTACAGTGTGTTCCTGTAATTTAACTATTAATTTTATTTTATAATAAGATTAATTTTAATTAACCTATACGTTATAAAATAATGAATTTATTATATTTGATTATTCAATAAAACGATTTAGTTTTAAATAAAATATATACATCTATGCCATTGAGCAAAACAAGAAAGGAATGAAATTAATATGAAAGTAAAAACTTTGAATGGAAATTTAAATATTGTTGGAAAAAACTTAAAAAAATATCGTAAATTACGTAAATTCTCTCAACCCGAAATTTGCAAAAAATTAGATTTGCTTGGGGTTACTATGTATAATTGTGATATATATGAAATTGAATATGGTAAAAAAACTGTTAAGGACTTTGAAGCTTTAGCCTTTTGCAAAGTTCTAGGAATTACTTTAGAAGAATTATATTCTGACACTGATAAGTATTATGAAGCATAATTTTTATTTATCATACAAATCTTAATTTATTATTTAGACTTACAAAAAACCAACATATACATTTTAGTATTTGTTGGTTTTTATTTTCAGCTTTTATTCTTTTGCTAATACATATGGATTTGTTTCAGTTCCATCTCCACTTACTATATATACATTATCTACCATTTCCACTACAGGACGTACACCTGTACATTGATCTAACCATCCATGACGTTCATTCATTCTTCCATTTTCTTGGCAAAAATACACACCACTTCCTTTTGAAGATTCTAACAAATAATACTCTACTCCTATATTTCTTATTCCATCCGTTGCTTCGCCATTTCCTTTTTCCATATCAGATGCTTCTTGACATTTCAATACATGTACATTTTTTATTAAATCCATTTGATTTTTATCCTTATACATATCCCAATTTCTAGCATTAAAACCTGATGAACTATAAACAGTATTATTTAATCCACTAGAAAAAATATATTCCTTAATATATGCTTCACAATCATTTCTTGTAACTACAAGAACAAAGTTTTCTGGTACTCCTGCATGAATTATTTTATTTACATACATTCTTTCTGTTCCATCTTCATTACATATTACATTTCCGGTTTCATCTTTCTTTGTTGTTGCTGATAATATTTGCCACCCATTATATTTAGAACTTATACTTTGGTTTCTACTTGTTATAACTCCTGCTGTATTTTCATTTTTGCTATCTCCTTTATATGTATATCCACCAAATGTTAAATTAAATCCATTATCATCTGAAACTTTATACACGCCATTTGTTATATGTTTTGCATTCAACTCATATAATTTTAAATTTTGCAAATCTTCTATTTCCTCTTTTGTCCAGTCTCCAGCATCATATTGCACAAATCCTCCTTGCATTCTATATTTTTCTACTTTTATAGCTATTTCTTTAGTTATTGTCTTTCCTTCATATACTCCTGTTGCAATGAACGTATATGTCCCATTTTTTGTAATTTCAAAAGGTAGTGTTTTACTTTCGTCATCTTTTAATGTTATTTTACAATTTTCTCCTGCTAATGACGAATTAAAGTTTATGTATAATTTTTTTCCTATTGTTTGTGAATCATCTATAACTGATTTAGTTGCATCAACTTCAGTTTCACTTATTCCTATATAAGGCTCTGTATTTTCTATCTCTGGTTGTATTAGCACTGTTTGCTTTCTTTCTTTTCCATCTGCTGATACTATTTTAAATTTATATTCCGTTCCTAGCTTTACTACATAATCAATTGCTTTTTCTCGTTTAGTATTATAACATTCTATAATATTACCATTATCACATTTGATTTTACTTAATCCTTTTTCTGTATCACTTACTTTAATTAATATCTGCATATTTTTGCCATTTTTTTCCTTTATATCATATGAAAAATTTAAGCTTTCAGATTTTATATCAGCTTCTAATTGTGCCTTTGCATATTGTTTAAATATGTTTCCTTTTGACAACATCACAATTGTTCCTCCAAACAATCCAAATATAAGCATTAATACAATAAATATTATTAGCTTTCCCCCTATTTTTTTCATTAGACTCCTCCATATATTTTATAATCTTTTGCTAAATTACAGCTACATCCTGTAATAAATTATATCACATATATTTATTCATACAATGTAAATCTTGAAATGTTATATAATTGTAAACTTTATGAAATATCCTTGTAATAATTACAGTATGTTCCTGTAATTATTTATCTTTATCCAAAAAAACCAACCTATACTATTTTAGTATTTGTTGGTTTTTAGTTTTTATTCAGTTATTTTTTAAAATATCCCTACAATATTTCCTTCTTTATCAATATCAATGCTCTCTGCAGCCGGAATTTTTGGTAGCCCCGGCATAGTCATTATTTTTCCAGCCATTGCTACTACAAAACCTGCACCAGCTTTCAAATTAATTTCTCTTATATGAATTGTAAATGGCTCTTCACATTTCAAATTTTTTGCATCATCTGAAAAAGAATATTGTGTTTTAGCTATACATATAGGAAAGTTCTTAAATCCTAATTTCTCTATTTTCTGTATTTCTTTAAGTGCCTCATCAGTAAACTCTACATTCTCAGCACCATATATTTCTTTTGACACTTTTTCTATTTTTGTTTCTATATCATCTTGTACATCATAAATATATTTAAAATCTTCTTCTTTTTTAGTTAATTCAATTAGTTTATTTGCAATATCAATTGCACCTTCTCCACCTTTTGCCCAACCTTCTACTAAGCTAACAGGTATTTGTTTTTCTTGCAATGCTGATTCTATAAATTGAATTTCTTCATTTGTATCAGTATTATATTTATTAATTGCAACAATTACATTTAATCCAAATTTTTCTTTTATATTTTGAAGGTGTTTATATAGATTATTCATTCCATTTTCTAATGCTTGCATATTCTCTTCTTGTATTTTTTCTTTTTCTGCTCCACCATGATATTTTAATGCTTTTACCGTTGCAACAATTACAACTGCATCTGGTTTTATATCTGCTTTTCTACATTTTATATCTAAGAATTTTTCTGCTCCTAAATCTGCTCCAAAACCTGCTTCTGTTATTGCATAATCTCCTAATTTTAATGCCATTTTCGTTGCAATTATACTATTACATCCATGTGCGATATTTGCAAATGGTCCTCCATGAATAATTGCTGGTGTATGCTCTAAAGTTTGAACTAAATTTGGTTTTATTGCATCTTTTAATAATACTGTCATTGCTCCTTCAGCTTTTAAATCTTTGGCATAAATTGGTTCTTCTTTAGAATTATATCCGATTATTATATTTCCTAATTTTTCTTTTAAATCTTTTATATTTTCTGCTAAACATAGTATTGCCATTATTTCTGAGGCAACAGAAATATCAAACCCATCTTTACGTGGTTGTATATTTTTTTCTCCTGAAAGTCCTGTTTCCACACATCTTAATTGTCTATCATTTAAATCTACACATCTTTTCCATGTTACTTTTCTAAAATCTAATTGATTTCCAAAATAAATATGATTGTCTATCATACTTGATAATAAATTATTAGCTGATGTTATTGCATGAATATCACCAGTAAAATGTAAATTTATATCTTCCATTGGAGCTACTTGCACATGTCCACCACCTGTTGCTCCACCTTTTATACCAAAAACTGGTCCTAATGATGGTTCTCTTAATGCTAATATTGTATTTTTGCCCAATTTTGATAGTCCATCTGCTATTGCTATTGAAATTGTTGTTTTTCCTTCTCCTAATGGTGTTGGATTTATTGCTGTTACTAATATTAATTTTCCATTTTCTTTATTTTTTAATTTTTCTAAAACATTATTTGAAATTTTTGCTTTATACTTTCCATATTGTTCTAAATCATTCTCTTCTATATTTAGTTTTTCTGCAATTTCTGTTATTTTTTTTAATTCTGTATTTCTTGCAATTTCAATATCTGTCATATGTATTATCTCCTTTTACATTATTAGACCTGCTATAACTCCTATTAAAGCTCCTACAAGAACTTGAAAAGGTGTATGTCCTAATACTTCTACAAGTTTTTCTGAAACTTGTAATCCTGTTAACCCAGGAGTTGCTATTATTTTATTTAACAATGCTGCTTGCTTTCCTGCTGCTCTTCTTATTCCACATGCATCATACATAACAACAGCTGCTAATATTAATGAAACAGCAAAAATTGGTGTATCTACACCTTGATATTTTCCAACTAATGTTGCTAATGATGTAACTATTGCAGAATGAGAACTTGGCATTCCTCCTGCTCCTAATATTCTTTTAAAGTTAAATTTCTTTGTTGTTACTAAATCATATATAACTTTAAATAATTGTATAAAAAACCATAATAAAAATGGTACATAAATATATTTATTTTGTATAAATCCTTGAAAATTATTCACTGTAGTTTTTCCCTTCTATTTTTCACTTTATTTCTCGTAAATTAACTTAATAAGACTTTTTATTATTGTTATTAATTTTTATATCTATTTTTTTTAATTGCCTTTATTTTTATTCAGCACTAAAATTTTCTTCTCTTTAATTGCCTTTATTTTTATTCAGCACTAAAATTTTTTTCTTCTACTTCATCATCATTTTTTAATAATATTGTTATTTTCTTTTCTGCATCTTCTAGCATCTTATTACATTCTTTTGCAATTTTTATTCCTTGTTCAAATTTAGAAATTGAATCATCTAGGTTTAAATCTCCCTTTTCTAATTCTGTTACTATTGTTTCTAAATTTTCCATGTTTTCCTCAAAATTCATTATTCTTCCATTCCTTTCACAAGGCATAAACCTAATCATAAAAATAATTAAAATTTGACACAACCAAAATTGTAATTATTTTTAACCTAACTTTTTAAATATTTTTACTCTTCAACTATAGTTTTTGCCTTAACATTAACAGTATATTGTGTTACAGCATTTCTATCTGTTTTATTTCTTACTGTTACTTTATATGTTCCATCTGAATTCAAGTTTGTTTCAAATATATATGAATCAACATCAATTCCCCATTCTTCTTGAGCCATTTTTATTGCTGTTTCTTGATCTGTAAGTCCTGTATTTTCTTTACTACTTTCTTCCTCTTCTTTTCCAACAATTTCTGGCTCTTTTGAAGTATTTGTTTCAGTCTCTGTTACTGTATTTTCTGTTGAAGTATTATCTTCTGTTTGATTACTTTCTACTATTCCATCAATATAGTTATCCATATGTGTTTTATTACTTTGTATTTCATTTGATGAAGAATTTATTGTTCTATTTATTGTTACTCCAACATAAATACATACACTCAAAATTATTATTACTATAATCCCTATTAATATTTTTTTACCATTTGACATATTTTATATCCTTCTTTCTTGGAAAACTTTACTCGAGTTTTTATGGTATTACATCATTTCTCAAGTCTAGTTTTAGTCTTTAGTTTACAATATTTCTAATTCATTATTTAATTACTTCTGCTTCTTTTTGACCATCTTTTAATTTTATAGTTACTATATCACCTATTTTTAAATCATTTACACTCTTTACAATTTTATCATTATTTTCTACTAACGAATATCCTCTTGTTAATGTTTTTAAAGGACTCAATGCATCTAATTTAGATAGTAATTCTATGTATTTTGTTTTTTCTTCTTTTTGCTTACTCTTTATTGTATTTTCTAATCTTTTAACATAACTATCAATTTTTAAGTATTTATCATTTATTTCTCTTTGAGGTTCTTTAAACACTCTACTACTCATGCATTTTTCGTATCTTAATCTCATTATTTGCACTTTTTTTATTAATGCATTTCTTAATCTATTTTGTGATATATCTATTTTCTGTTTTACTTCGTATATATCTGGGACAGCTAATTCGGCTGCAGCTGATGGTGTTGGTGCTCTTAAATCTGCCACAAAATCGGATATAGAAAAATCTGTCTCATGTCCAACTGCAGATATTATTGGTATTTCTGAATTATAAATAGCATGTGCAACTATTTCTTCATTAAAAGGCCACAAATCTTCTAGTGAACCTCCACCCCTTGCTAAAATCAGTACATCTGCCATTTTATTTTTGTTCATAAAATATATACCTTCTGCTATTTTTTCAGCAGCACCTTCTCCTTGCACTGGTACAGGAAACAATCTAATATGTACATTTGGATTTCTTCTAGTACTAACATTTATTATATCTCTAATAACAGATCCCGTTTGAGATGTTAGCACTCCTATAGTTTTAGGAAACTTAGGTATTTTTTGTTTATGTTCTTCATTAAAATATCCTTGGCTTTGTAAGTTGGCTTTCAATTCTTCGTATTTTCTATAAAGAACTCCTAATCCATCTTCCTGCATTGCTTTTGCATAAATTTGATATACTCCATCTCTTTCAAATACAGAAACTCCACCTACTATAAAAACTTTCATTCCATCTTTTGGTGTAAAATCCAATTTTTGTGCATATGTTTTAAACATAATACATTTTATCAAGGAATTTTCATCTTTTAATGTAAAATACAAATGCCCTGTATAATGATTCTTGAAATTAGAAATTTCCCCTTTAACAAGAACGTTTTCCAAATTTTCATCATCTGCAATTTTATCTTTAATATAACGGTTTAATTGACTAACCGTTATTGCCATGTTTTCATAATTCATTTCAAATTGCTTTCCTTTCACTATGTTTCTAATAAAAATCTAACTTTAAAACAATTAAAAATTTAATAAAACTATATATTTTACATTTCTTTTACTATACTTGCCAAAATTCCGTTTACAAAGTTCTTTGACTTATCTTCTCCATATTTCTTTGCAAGTTCAACAGCTTCATTTATAGCTACCTTATATGGTATTTGGTTATATTTAATTTCATAAATAGCTACTTTTAAAATTGATAAATCCATTTTAGAAATTCTGTTTAGCTTCCAGTCTGATTTTAAATTTTGTTCTATATAATTTTGAATATTGTCTTCTTCTTTTTTTATTCCTAATATCACATCTTTTATATATTTTTTTGTTTCTTCATCTGTTATTGAATTACTCTCAAAAAATAAATCTATTTGTTCTTTTAAATTTTCTTCTTGTTGAATTTCTAAGCTATAGACTAATTTGAAAGCATTTTCTCTCATTGCTGAACGATTCATTATTTCCAATCCTTTTTCCAATTTATTTAGGTTTTATGGAATTCCTATAACCACTAATTTTATTACTTTTATACTCCGTTTGTATTTTTAGTATTTTACATTTTATCAATAAATTTTTTCAATTTAGCTTTTACATCATCTTTGTTTCTTTGTACATAATTTCCTATAAAAGCACCTGCTAATAATAGTAAAATTCCTACAATCACATCATATAATCTAGTTGCTAAAATAACTATTGCAACTATTACTCCTATAATTGCACCTTTATATTCACTAATAAATTTTTTTATATCTTCCATTTTATTTGCTTCCTTTCTTATAAGTATTATTCAAATTTTAATTATTATCTTTCTTTTCTTGGATAGCTTTTTTTATTGTAATATTTACTTCTTTTACTTCTAAATCTGTGATTTTCTTTACTTTATCTTTAATTTCATTTTGTAACTCTGCTGATAAATCTTTAATTATAGTATTAGCTTCTACAATTAAATTAATATATATGTTTACATTATTGTTTTTATCTAACATCACTTTTGAAGAAACATCTTTTGTTCCTTTGTATTCTTTAGTAACCCCATCTACTATATTTTGTATTGTTTCTTTTGAAATCATTAATTTTCCATTTTCATTTGCTAACAATACACCTTCTTTATCTTTTAATTCTTGCTTTGAAGTTGGATCAAAGAAAATGCAACGTATAGATAATAAAATGAATACTATACTAACTCCTAAAATTATTTTTGATGATGTTTCTCCTAATAACAATGCTGCCATCAAGCTTCCTACAACATTTATATCTAACCATCTAAATACTAATAAACATGCTATTATTGATAAAATCAATATAATATTTGAATATATAACTAATGTAATTTTTTCTACAACTTTCATTTTTACGACAATTCCTTTCTTTTAAGGTTCAAAATTTGATTAAAAATATTTTATTTTACAATTATTTTTTCAAACTTATTACCTCACTTTTTTCTATTTGTTTTTTTACAGTTTTATGTTTTGTACATTATTTAATTTATAATATAAACTTCTACTATTCTTCTTTATTTTCTTTAGTTTCTTCATCTACATTATTTTCTTTTTTTGCAATATCTGTATTAACACCTTGTACATGAACATTAACTTCTTCAACTTTAAATCCTGTCATATTCTCAACTGACTTCTTTACTCTTGTTTGAATTTCAAATGCAACATCTGGTATTCTTGAGCCATATTCAACTATAATATTTACATCTATTTTTGCTTTTCCATTTTCTTTTTCTACTTTTATTCCTTTTGCTAAATTTTTCTTTCCACTTAATACTTCTGAAATCCCACCTGCAAATCCTCCAGACATTCCAGAAACTCCTTGTACTTCAGAAACAGCTACACCAGCTATTACAGCAATCACATCCGTTGATATTTCAATACCATTTTCTGTATCAGTAGCATTTGTTTCTACTGTGTTTTCTTCTAATTCTTGGTTTTGTAATTTTTCTTGATTTTCATCCATAACGAAACCTCCTTTATTATGTTATAAGTATATCAATTATAATACTTTTTTACAACCTTTTTTGTATATTTTTTTGTCCCACAGGGACGGTTCTTGTGGGACATTTTTGTCCTACAGGGACACATATTAAATTAATTATATTCTTTACTACTTTAGGACTATCTCTTTAGGGCATTTATTTCCTCTTAGAAAATCTCCTATTGGCATTCTTTTTGCATTTTCTCCTTGTATTTCCAAAACTTCCAAAATTCCTTCTTTTGTTTTAATAAATAATCCTTCTTTTGGGTCAGCAATTAACACTGTTCCGTTTTCCAATTTGTTAATGTCTTTTATTTCACTTTCAAATTTATTTACCACATCTACTTTCCAAAATTTTATTTTTTTATCATTTAAATAGCAGTATGCTCCCATAATTGGATTTAATCCTCTAACTAGATTTTTTATTTGAATAGCAGATTGATTTTCCCAATCAATTTTTGACATTTCTTTATTTAGCATTGGAGCCATTGTAAAATTTTCTCCTTGTTTTTCTCTTGGAGCAGTTCCATCTTCAATTTTATTTAAAGTTTCTACTAATAATTCTCCACCTATTTTAGCTAATCTATCCCATAATTCTCCAGTTGTTTCATTACCTCCAATATCTACTTCTTTTTTAAGAATCATATCTCCTGTGTCCATTCCAACATCCATATACATTGTTGTGATTCCTGTCTTTTTATCTCCGTTTATAACAGCCCATTGAATTGGAGCTGCTCCTCTATATTTAGGAAGTAATGAACCATGTACATTTATACACCCCAGTTTAGGGATTTTTAATAATTCCTCTGGTAAAATTTTGCCATATGCAACAACACATATAACATCTGGATTCATTTTTCTTACTTCTTCTATAAATTCAGGATTATTTCTTACTTTTATTGGTTGATACACTGGTATATTTTTTTCTAAAGCATATTCTTTTACTGGTGAAGAAACCATTTTCATGCCTCTTCCCTTTGGTTTGTCTGGGTTTGTAACCACACCTAATATATTAAAACCTGCTTTATCTATAGATTTTAAACTTTCTTCTGCAAAGTCAGGTGTTCCCATAAATAAGATATTTAGCATAAATTACCTCCTATTCTAATTTAAAAATCAATTTTATATAATTAAAATGAAAAAATACTATTTATAAAAATCACAATAGAAATTTAGACTATTTTTGTTCATCTTTTACATATTCTAAAGTTCCTGGAATCATTTTATCAACAAATACCTCTCCATCTAAATGGTCTAATTCATGGCAAATTGCTTGTGCCAATAATTCTTTTGCTTTAACTTTTATTCTCTTACCATTTCTATCTGTATATTCTGCCACTACTTCTTCTGGTCTTATTACTTTTGCAAATTTATTTGGAAAACTTAAACATCCTTCTTCTACTTCTCTTTCGCCTTTTGTTTTTAAAATAACAGGATTTATTAATGCAATTGGTCCATCATCTTCATAAGTATCAATTACAACTACTCTTTTTAGAATTCCAACTTGCACAGCAGCTAGTCCAACACCATTATACTTGTGCATTGTTTCTATCATATCATCAATTAATTGTTGTATTTTATCATCTATTATTTCTACTTCTCTGGATTTTTTCTTTAAAATTTCGTCTCCTTCATATCTTAAGTTTCTGATTGCCATTTTTATCACATTCCTTCCTTCAAACTTTTTATCTGATTTAACTATTTCTACATGTTATGCTTCTATTCGATATAAGCAAAATATCCCATAAAAAACTTCTACGTCCTTACATCATATTATTGGGATTTACATCTATT
>UMBH01047713.1_pt1 | contig 14294 bp, 11 predicted proteins | sample 1963921 | NCBI WGS metagenome assembly UMBH01 (sample SAMEA4835937, study PRJEB28245) | human gut metagenome | biome: gut microbiome; material: fecal sample | place: Denmark | collected 2008
GAGTAAAATGCTCGCATCTATCATTTCTAGCAAGAGAAAATGAAGTGAAATGCTTGCATTCTCTAATGATTATTATGGATTGATTTTTAGGGCAACACAATCCGTCGAATTATTTTGCGCTTACGATTATGGGTCCCGAAAAAATAAGAAATGACAAGGTCGACAGAAAGTGGTAGAATAATGCTTATGAGAAAGGCATTTGTGGAAGACGAGTATTAATAGAACCATATTGGAATGTAAAGAGTTATCTGATTCTTTTTGCTCCAAATTGTTATTCGTATTAATAGAACCATATTGGAATGTAAAGAATATTCATGTTCGCAGACCACAGTGGGGTCAGGTACTCGAAGGGTATATATGGGGTCAGGTACTCAATGTGGTATGATTAAAAATGTCATGTATGCTATAAGGAATGGGAGAGATACTTTGAACATATATATAAAATATCTCTAAAATAATATGGTATATATTTAATAAAGGTGGTATTATAAGAATATAAAATTCACGAAAGGATAAATAAAATGAATAAATATTTAAGCCAGAATTATTATGTAGGATCCATAATGGAAAGGGCAAATTATAAAAAAAGAAAGCATCGTACATATAAAGTATACGGAGCGTTAATAGAAAGTAATATAAATACAAAGGATAGTAAGACATTATGGCAAAAAGTAAAAAAAATTATTTTGAAATAATTCATAATGTAACCAAAAAACATTGGATTTGGTATACACTTGTTATCTTAGCACCTTCGTTGTGGTTTACGTTTGTTGCACCAGTATTTGGTACAGCATTACATATTAAAAAGCAAACGGGAAATTTTACTGTAATTGGTAAGATTATTTCTGTATTTTTATGTGTGATAACTGTGATAGTTACTTTATGGAATAATCATTATGCTAGTAAATCGGAATTTGGTGAATTAGAAAAGTTGAAGGGAAATATACAATACCTAGAAACAATTACAGATAGTGTGGATTCAATTTGTGATGAAAAAGCAACTCAAGTTAAACGAACTATTTATCAAGTTAAAGCTATAGGGGTAGAACCGCCTAAAATTATTTCAAATCCAAGTAAACAATTAAAGAAGATTTTGGAACAAGTTTCAGTATGCCTTGTAACATTTATGGAGCGACCTGATGAAAAGTATTCTTTTAAGGACTTCTTTGTAACATTAGCATATAATTTTCCTGAAGAAAATAAGGAATGGGTTTGGCTTGAAGGAACTACAGAACGAGGAATATCGTTGAGCGAATTGACAAAGAGTGGAAATAATACTACATTTAATTATATAAGGACAAGTCAAAAAACATATTATTTTAATAATAAAAAGGAAGATGCAAAAGACAAAGGAAAATATATGTATGATTCCTATGATATTACGAATGAGGCAAATGGCAGACCGACAGGCTCGATTTTTTGTTATAATTTTAAAATAAGACAAGGAAATGTTAATTATATAGATGCAATATTATCAATATCGACACAGGAAAAGCGATTTGCTGAAGATGATGATAAGGAAAAAGTAGAAAATGCAAAAGATAATTTGGTTCAGTTAGTAAAAGAATATTTCGGACGAAGAATATCTATTGAATTAAGTTTGCTATATTTAGAATTTTTACATCAGCAGAAATTAAATAGTCAACCATGACCACGACCACAGTGGCAATGCCATTAAGCCAGATGTTCGATAAAGTGTTCGGTATGATTAAAAGCGACATGTATGCAATAAAATTACAAGCCAGCATTGGGGTCAGACCCCAATGCTAGCAATATAGTGTCAACTTAAAATCGTTATGATTCTGCTTATTTAATTTCGCTCCTTGGACGAGTACCGGGGTCAGACCCCATAAAGAATGTGATTTCTCCGGTGTCCGGATCAATGATGTGAGCAGGGTCACCGGCCCAGTCAACTTCAATCTGTTCACCTGGTTTTCTAGGGATATGCATGGTAGCCCTGCGTTTTTCTTCATCCTTCTGGATGTAGTAGCAGAACTGAGAATACATTAGAGGCTCTTCGCTGCTCATGCGGCACTCCTCACAGTATTCTACCCAGAGAAGTTTTTTGTTTACGCCGTTCCGCAGAAGTTCTTTGCGGATGTAGTCAAAGTTTGGCATACGTTTATTCGTTGCCGACTTATCTTTAGGAAACATCAGCTCCTCTAGCGCACTGTCGGTCATGTCAAAATCCAGCGGCCATGAAAGATTGATTTCCGCTGCTTTTTTCAAAACCTTGGCGACTGTGTTTCTGGATACACCGCAACTTTGTGCGATGTTCCTCTCACTGAATCCTAAGCTTTTCAAGCGTAGGATTTCACGATACTTGGTCATAATTTACGACCTCCTTTATCTGTATTCACACCAAAGGTGTGTATTTACAGTATAAAGGAAATATATGTAATAGAGTCCAATAAGGTGGCTCTGAATTACCGGAATATATGGCTCCCATTCTCGGTTCTTCCGCAATTATCCGTTTTTAGATTTCCCAACATATCTAAGTTTTGCCTCTAATAATTGTTTTCTACAACGTCCATACATTGTTCGTTTTATCATTTTTAACCGACTGTTTGTCCCTTCTACAAAACCATTACTATAGTCATAGGCTACGGCATTTTCGACCGCAACTATATCTCTTTTTAGTCCTTCGGCAAAACTCTTCACTGCTTTAATCGTGCTTTTGCAATATTTTTCTATGAATAAGTATAGTAGTGGAACATTTCGCTTTTTAAAAATATTTCGAAACTCTTTTATACAACAATGAAGTTTCCAGACCGCAGGATACTGAGCATAAATATAGTTTTTGTGTGCTACTGTTAATTCTGTATTCATCCACATATATCGGAATATCCCTTCACGTGTAATATAATCCTTTTCTTTTCCGATACTACCTGTTCTGTATTTCAATCCTTCTGTCATTGTTCGGATATATGGTTGCACCTCAAAATACTTGTTTTCTTTTTGCTCTATTTTACACAAGTATTCAAAGGCGTTACTCTTTGAACCTGTATATCCTCTTGCATATATTTCTTTTATTGTTTTGCTTTTACTCCATTTGGAATCCAGACATTGAATAATGAAGTCGTAAAATATGTCTAATTTACTTTGCTGGATTCCGTACATACTTAATTTTTTCGGATCGCCTTCTCGATATTTTGCAATCGTATTTCGCCCTACTCCCATCCGCTTTGCTATCTCACGATAGCTACAACCTTCACTTAAAAATTCCTGTATTTGGCAGATCATTTTATACCGTTTTTCTGAAAAAACAGAAGAGTTATCCACATCAGATTCGATTTTTTTTACATGTTTCTTCTATAACTGCCGACTGTTCAGCATGAGGAATGTTTACTGTTGCTGGAACTTCATGATTTAGTGCCTTTTTGATTGCCTCTAATAAATTCTGATGTAAATGAAACCGGTCTGCTACCTGCATGGCATCGGGTAATTCTTCTGATATTACTTTTGCATATGCACTCGCTCGATCACGAGTGACTACTTTTATATGTTTATTATTCCTAAGCCAATCTCTTAGTGTATCTCCATTTCTTCCATCTAACAACGCAATTGGTTCATGATTTTCTTCGTTTACGATAATAGTTCCATATGTATGTCGTTTTTTATATGCAAAATCATCCACGCCGATCACATCGCCCACCTCTGGTCCGGGAAGAACTTCATACTTTCTCAAAAGCAGTCTTATAACAGTATCCCCGCTGATTTTAATACCAAGTGCCTTACAAATACGCGCGCAACCTTCGCAGCTAGATTCCATTGCTAGTGTACAGATAAAATCAGCACATCGTTCTGTCATACGACTATAAGTATTAAGAAAACCATCAAATGTTTCAGCAAACGTTGTTACTTCACAGCCATCGTTTATACATTCATATTCATGAGAGCAAATCTCAAGTTGAACCCTCTTCCCTAAAATAGGAAGATCCTGTACTTTACGAATATAAGTTCCATGATATTTATCTGTTATACAGCCACATTTCGGGCACCTGCAATCCTTGGAGATTGATTTCATTCGTATTAAAATCTGTTTTTCATATTCCTGAATCTCCGTTATATTTAATTCAGTTTCAGGATAAAAACTATTTATACATAATGTACCGTGTGAACCTGGCATTTGACTGCCTCCCTCATATCTTTTGATATGTTAATTATACTATATTTCCGATAATATAAAAAGGAAAGAACGGATAATTGCGGAAGAACCTCAAAGTCCGGACAGGTGGCTCTGAGAGTCCCGGAATAATCACGAGATAAAAAGAAGAAAAATCAAATGAAAGTTTGCTAAAAATTATATAAAGAAGAAAAATTAACTGGCGTTAAAAAAGCGCCAGTTAAAAAACACCATATACTTTAGCGAATTAATTCACGAAAGTATTGGCGCTGCCATTGAGAAAAAGAAGTAAATATTAAGGAAAGAAGAATTACCGATTGAGAAACAAGGATAAATTGGTTATAATGAAAATAAAGGACATTAGGCCGTATTAAAAATTTGCCAAGGTGAGAAGACAATTGGTATAAAGGGGAATATCTTATGGAATCAGACATGTTCAGTAAAGATAAGTAAGTATTGAACCATGCTTTTATTGGAATAAAGAGGTGTTTAAATTAACTGAGAAGAATCTTCAGAATAATGATTTATTGGGTGTTAACGATAGCCCAGCTATGAAAATAGACACTATCGAATTCTAACTTATGTTTCTATGAAAGTATATAATTCGACATGTGTCCAAAACAGGTGTAAATTCTCCGTGCCCATGCGGCAGTGGTAAAAAATTCAAAAAATGTTGTAAAGGTAAAGAGAGATATGCAAAAAATAATAATAAAATATTTGGGTCCAGTACGAGAACTGGAAATGGAAATAAAGGATTTTAATTTACTTATAGGTGAGCAGGCTACAGGAAAAAGCACTGTGGCAAAAGCGATCTACTTTTTTAGAATTATAAAATCTACTTTAACAGATTATTTATGTCAGCTGTATGATACTGCATTGTACAATGGAAATGATGTTAGCGATGGATTTAATAAAGTGTTGAAGAAGGAATTAAAATCGGTTTTTATTTCTCTGTTTGGATATAGCTGGGATTTAGATAAGCGGTTATATTTAAGATATGAATATACAACCGGAATATGGATTGATGTAAAATTAAATGATAAAGGAAAAAAACAGTATATAAGTGTTCGCTATTCACCAAAACTGGCACAGACTCTCAAAACTTTAGAAGAAGAGGCATTGGATCTTTTTGAACAAAAAATGGAAACTGCAACGATCAGTCTGGCGTATGCGAGCAGGGAACGTCTTCGCAATTATGACAACTTCAAGAATAGGGTAAATGAGATATTTGATGATTATAAAGAAACCTATTATATCCCGGCAGGACGCAGCATGTTGACTTTGCTGGTTAACAATAGATCTTTATTAGAAAATGATAATCTGGATTTAATAACGAGACAGTTTATGCAGGTTATTGATAATATCCATAGAGTTTTCGAGGATGGAATTAAAAATGTTCATAAACGTTATCCGGATGGGGAACGGAAATTTGATGTAACAAAAACTGCGGAAATGTTAATTTCAGATCTAAAAGGTGACTATCGTTATAATGCAGGAAAAGAATACATTGTTATTGAAGAAGATGCTCATAGTGAAAAAATACCGATTAATTTTGCATCATCAGGTCAACAGGAAGTGTTATGGCTGCTTAACCAGCTGTATATTTTGATGCTGAAAAAAGAGAAAGCATTTGTGATCATAGAAGAACCGGAAGCGCATTTGTATCCTGGCTTGCAAAGTAAGGTGGTAGAATTTATTTCATATTTTGCAAATGTTAACGATAGTGCTATTTTTATTACGACACATAGTCCATATATTTTAACATCGGCGAATACTTTATACTGTGCTGGAAAGGTGATTAAGAAAAATCCTAAATATTCAAAAAAAGTACATGATATAATTGGCAGCAGTTGTGAGATTATTCCACAAAATGTTACAGCATTGAAAATTAATAAAGACAAAAGCTATTTAAATTTGATTAATGAGGAAATTCAGGAATTAAATACGGAAATGATCGATGAGATCTCGGATAGTGTAAATGAGAAATATATGGAATTATACTATTTGTTAATATCAGAAAGTGATATGCCATAAGGAGAGTCAGATGCCAAAAAGAAAAAAGGGAAAAAATAAATCTGAAGAAGATAAGAAAAAAGAAACGAATACTTTAGCAGTAGGAAAATATACAGAAAAATTTGAAAGTCTACCCAAAGGGGAAAAAAGAGCTTTAAAGGATTCAAGGTCTGATAAAAATTCATATATACCAATAGAGATTTGCGACGAAGGCGTATATTTGACAGAACCAGATGGACAATTGATACCTCGTATACCGAGTCAACAAAAGTGCGATTTCTTAATTCACTGTCAAAAAGTTTCACAAACATGTTTTGTTGAACTTAAAGGTGAAAACATATCTGTCAAAAGTGATTATAATCCGTATGATCAAATTATTGACACTGTTAAGTTCTTAAGAAATGAAGAGGAACTAAAAGGAATCGTTGCAGGTAATATTGAAAAACATGCATTTATTGTTTCGCCTGGAAGACAAAAAATTCCGAAGGGTATAGAAACAAAGGAAAGGGCACTTTGGCAATATCTTATCCAGAATGGAAATAATAAAAGAAAGATATTGGAGCTCATTCATTATGTTAAAGTGACAAAATCAGATAGGTACAGTAATAATAATGGACAAATAATTTGTTCGCCGAAAGCACCTGTGCAATTACCTTTTCTGAATTAAAAATAAAAGTTATTAAAAAGAGGAGAAACACAAATGAATAACCTTACATCACTATTTTTATCACAGTCATATCAGGATACCTGGGAGGATTATAACAGATCTCTCTCATCTGAAAATTTTCCGAAATGGGATTATATAATTTTAACTGCCTCGAATGAAAATCAGGCCGTGGGATATCGCAGTCAGATTGAGTCCAGAAGAGATGTTTTGCCTCCGGAAACGCATTTTGCTGTAATCCCGGATGAGGGAAATGTTCGTGTTGGATCAGGCGGGGCGACCCTTTCCGTTTTGCGTTATATTTATAAGAGAGAGGAAGAACTAAAGGGAGTTGGATCATTTAAAGGCCTTCGTATTCTTGTGATCCATTCCGGTGGTGATAGTAAAAGGGTGCCATCGTATTCTGCTTTAGGTAAACTTTTCAGCCCGGTTCCCCACAAACTTCCAAATGGCAAATCATCTACATTGTTTGATGAGTTTCTGATTGCCATGTCTTCTGTACCATCCAGGATCCGTGAGGGAATGTTGCTTCTTTCGGGGGATGTTTTACTGTTATTCAATCCACTTCAGATCGATTTTCCGGGAAGAGGAGCGGCTGCGATTTCTTTTAAAGAGAATGTTGAGACAGGAAAGAATCATGGAGTTTTCCTGAATAGTGAGGATGGAAATGTCAAGAAGTTTCTCCATAAACAGACAGTGGAAACACTTCGACAAATGGGTGCGGTTAACGAGAATGACTGCGTAGATATTGATACAGGTGCGGTGATCTTTTCAACGGATATGCTGTCTTCCTTGTATTCTTTGATTTCTACAACAGAAGATTATCACAAATATGTAAATGATACCGTGCGTTTGTCTTTATATGGGGATTTTCTTTATCCGCTTGCGGAGGATTCCACCCTTGAAAAGTTTTATGATGAAAAACCGGAAGGGGAATTTTGCGCGGAACTTCATGCAGCCAGAGCGGAAGTTTGGAAAGTGCTCAGACCATATAGAATGAAACTTTTGCGCCTTGCCCCTGCTAAATTTATTCATTTTGGTACAACAAGGGAGATCCTGGCTTTGATGAGTGGCGGAGTGGATGCCTACAAAGCGCTTGGCTGGAGCAAAAAAGTGAACAGCAGTATCAGTGGAAATACTGCTGGTTATAACAGTGTTTTGTCCGAAAGAGCTGAGATCGGGGATGATTGTTATCTGGAGGTTTCTTTTGTACATAGTAAAGCATCTGTAGGTAAAAATGTGGTTCTTTCTTATATTGATATTCATGATGAACAGATTCCGGATGATGTGGTTCTCCATGGCCTGAAGCAGAAGGATGGAAAATTTGTCTGCCGTATTTACGGAGTGGAAGATAATCCGAAAGAGAACAGATTATTCGGGATGAATCTGGAAGAAGCATTGGAGAAAGCAGGTATCCAGCCGAGTGAGGTATGGGATCAGGAGGAACATCTTCTGTGGTTTGCAAAGATTTACCCGGAATGTGGGAATATCAGAGATGCTGTAGATGCTGCACTTAATTTATATGATCTTTTGCATGGAAAAGGTGATCTGGAAGCCTGGAAAAAGATGCAGAAGAAATCGCTTTGTTCCGGATTTAATGATGCAGACTCGTCTGCAATTATTGCGTGGAATAAGAGAATGCAGGAACTGGTAAGAATGGATGAGATCGCCAAAGATATTCGTTACGGAAAGCCTGTAAAAGAAACAGCAGCGTTAGAGCCTTTAACACAATTACAGGAGAACTGGTTGGAAAGAAGATTAAAGAGAGCGGATTTCTCAGAAACAGTCCGGTTAAATTATTATATTGGTACTGCATTGGGAAGCAGACATGGTGACAGATATGTTGCGGAGAGTTTTAAAACGATTTCCGGACAGATTCTGGAAGCAACACTTCAGAACTTACAGTATAATGACAGCTGTAAGATCGTAACAGAGAAACATACGGTTAATCTTCCTCTTCGTGTGAATTGGGGTGGTGGATGGAGCGATACGCCGCCAATTTGCTGTGAGATGGGCGGTACAGTGCTTAATGCGGCCATCAGCCTGAACGGGGAATTGCCTGTAGAGGTTACGCTGATAAAGATTCCGGAAAAGAAGATCGTATTTGACAGCCGTGACATGGATGTGCATGGCGAATTTGATTCTATTGAGGAACTCCAGAAAACAGGTGATCCATATGATCCTTTTGCGCTGCAGAAAGCTTGTCTTCTTGCATGTGGGATTATTCCGTCAGAGGGTGGCAGCCTGGATGAGATCCTTACTCGTCTGGGTGGCGGATTTGAAATGCATTCAGAAGTAATGAATGTGCCAAAAGGAAGTGGTCTTGGTACTTCTTCCATTCTTTCAGCAGCATGCGTAAAAGCTGTATTTGAGTTTATGGGAATTTCTTATACAGAGGAGGAACTTTACGCGCATGTGCTGGTTATGGAACAGATCATGTCTACCGGTGGCGGATGGCAGGATCAGGTTGGTGGAGTAACAAACGGAATTAAATATATCACCAGCAAGCCGGGACTGGATCAGCAGCTTCGAGTCGAGCATATTGAACTTCAGCCGGAGACGAAAAAAGAGCTTAATGAGCGTTTTTGCCTGATCTATACAGGACAGCGTCGTCTTGCGCGTAACCTGCTCAGAGATGTGGTCGGACGTTATGTGGGAAATGAACCGGACAGCCTGTATGCTTTAAATGAGATCCAGAAAGTTGCTGCTTTGATGCGTTTCGAGCTGGAACGAGGAAAAATTGATGAATTTGCCGATCTGTTGAACTATCATTGGGAGCTTAGCCGTAAAGTAGACGCTGGCAGCACAAACACCCTGATCGACCAGATATTCCTTTCAATCGAAGATCTGATCGATGCCAAGATGGTATGCGGCGCCGGTGGAGGTGGTTTCCTTCAGGTGATCCTGAAAAAAGGTGTCCAGAAAGCAGATGTACATAAACGCCTGAAAGACGTATTCCAGGATAACCCGGTGGATGTTTGGGATTGTGAGATTATATAGGGGAATTATAGGCGGATTGATCAGACACCGATCAATGAAAGAATTCTAAAAGTTATATAAAAAGATGAAAATTTAACTGGCGTTGAGAAAGCGCCAGTTAAAAAATAAATAGATACTTTAATAAGTTAATATGCTAAAAATAAATATTATTGTAAAAAAGGAATAAGATTTTTGGTATTGGGGACAGGCTAAACTTCATTTCCTTTAAAATGGTAGTAGGATCCTTGCATAAAAAACAGGCAATATCTTTAAATGAATTACGATCTTCAATTATTAAACTGGGCGATGGAATTACTTTTGAAATTTTCAGAATTGCTATAGACAGAAATTATATTGAAAGTATATTCTGCATCGGAATTGTCAGACGATAAAAAAGATCTGATTACTTGGTATTTGTTGGCTAAACGCAATATGTTAAAACAGATATATTTGGAAAAGGAGACATGAAATGTCGGTAAAAGATGGTAAAGATTATTTGTATTTGATTTGGAAATGTTCTTCAAACAGAAGACAATATATTGTAGGTCAGCTTTCTAAAAATGGGCAGTATGAATTTTGCTATTGCGAAGAATTTAACGAAGCTGTGAAAGAAGGATTTTCTCCGCTAATTTCTTTTGAGGACACAAACCGTGTTTACAAAAGCCAGGAGCTTTTTCCAGCATTTTCCAGTAGACTGCCTGATAGAAAAAGAAAAGATATTAATAAAATTTTAAAAAGATACGGTTTGGAACAATATGATTCTTATGAATTATTAAAGAGGGGTGGAGCAAAACTGCCAATTGATAATTTGCAGTTTATTGATCCAATTTTGAATTTTTCACAGGAGTTTAAAAAGAGCTTTTATCTGGCAGGAGTGAGACATTATCTGGGATGCAACGGAGACAATTGCTGTGAAGCAGTGAAAATTGTACCTGGCGAAGAAATAAAATTCGTGTGGGAAGCAGATAATCTGTATGATAAAAATGCTGTACAGGTGTATGATCAAAGAGAGAAATTAATTGGTTATGTTCCCAGATATTATGCGGAGGCATTTGCGGCATTTATCAAAGAAAAACGAGTGAAAAAAGGAAAAATTTTGTGTGTGGATAAAAATAGAAACTGTGATGAATGCATTAAAATTGAGGTTTCTGTGGCTGGAGTGTAGCTATAATATGAGGAAAACTATGAGAAAGAAAAATGCGACAGATCTGCTGAGATTTTATGGTGGGGATATTCGTGAAAAGACGGAAGATGGAATCATGACAAGATTTAAACGCTTACACAGAGAAAAAAATCTCTGTGGCTTTTCGCATTATATCGTCGACCGATGCAGAAAAACACACAAAACATATTGGAAAAACTGCAAGAAAAGGTTATAATGTCAAAGATGACACACCTGATAAAATATAAACAAATATTTTATCAGATTATAAATGAAAATGCGGGGGATGTAGTTAATGGAACAGCAGCATATGTTTACCAACCGGATGATCCGTAATCTTCTGGTGCCGGTGGTGCTGGAACAGATTTTGAATTCGATAATGGGAACAGCAGATACCATGATGGTCAGTAATGTGGGATCTGCGGCTCTTTCTGCGGTATCGCTGGTGGATTCCATCAACGTACTTCTGATCCAGGCTTTTTCAGCACTGGCAGCCGGAGGAGCAATTGTCTGTGCGCAGTATATCGGACAGAAAAATTATGAAAAAGCCAATATGTCAGCAAGACAGGTACTTTTTATCATCACGGCGATTTCTGTGGCAGTATCGGCGGTCTGTCTGATCTTTCAGAAACCGTTGCTGCGTCTGATTTTTGGGGCTGTAGAAGCGGATGTTATGCGTGCTTCGGAAACGTATTTCTTTTTTACGGCACTGTCATTCCCGTTTATTGCGGCGTATGATTCCGCGGCATCTATTTTCCGTGCCCAGGAGAACACCAGGGGGCCTATGATGATTTCCATGATCTCCAATGTTATGAATATTGGTGGAAATGCCATTTTGATCTGGGTATTTCATCTTGGTGTTGCCGGCGCGGCAGTCTCCACACTGGTTTCCCGTATTTTCTGTGCAGTGGTAGTTCTCTACCAGCTGCGAAAAGACCGTCAGCCTATTGTTGTCCGTAATTACCTCAAGATCCGCCCGGACTGGAGCATGATCGGCCGTATTCTGGGACTTGGAATCCCTTCGGGGATCGAGAACAGCATGTTTCAGCTGGGAAAACTGGCAATCCAGTCTACTGTATCCACGCTTGGAACAACAGCCATCGCCGCGCAGGCAATGACAAATATCCTGGAGAATCTGAATGGTATTGCAGCTATCGGTGTGGGAGTAGGCCTGATGACCATCGTAGGCCAGTGCCTGGGTGCAGGACGGAAAGACGAAGCGGTCTATTACATAAAAAAACTCTGCGTTATCGCAGAATGCGTAATTATCGTAAGCTGCCTGATCGTTTACGTTCTGGCCAGACCGGTCACCATCCTGGGTGGCATGGAAAAAACGAGTGCAGCCATGTGCATCCACATGATCAACTGGATCACCATTGTGAAACCCCTCGTGTGGACAATGGGATTTGTCCCGGGATATGGACTCCGGGCGGCCGGAGATGTGAAGTTTTCCATGATCACATCCTGCTGTACCATGTGGGCCTGCAGATTTTGTCTGTGCGTATTTCTCATCCGTGTCCTGGGATTTGGTCCCATGGGTGTCTGGATCGGAATGTTTGCGGACTGGACGGTACGCGGAATCATATTTACATGGAGATTCCACAGCCGCAAGTGGTTGGAGCATAAGGTAATTTAGAACAAACGAAAAAAATTTCCTACAAAAAACTCATTAAAAAAAGGAGGTGCCCCATATGAATGGTTTGGAAAACAAATACATTATAAAAAACAACAAACGCCTCCGCTACGGTTACACCACCGGTTCCTGTGCGGCTGGGGCTGCCAGTGGTGCGGTCCGTATGCTGTTATCCGGGAGGGAACTTTCCGAGGTAACGCTTCCCACTCCGAAGGGTATCACCCTTACGCTGGCTCTTCACGATATTACTCGTGGAGATAATTATGTTTCCTGTGCTGTCCGGAAAGATGCGGGAGATGATCCGGACACGACTAACGGAATCCTGGTGTATGTAAAAGCAGAAAAAATCTGCTGCCGGGATTCAGAAACAGATAATTGTGAAGATATCGGAACCGGTGCAGGCCGTCCTCAGATCATTCTGGATGGTGGCATCGGAGTAGGCCGTGTCACGAAACCGGGTCTGTCGCAGAAGATTGGTGAGGCGGCGATCAATCCGGTCCCGCGGGCAATGATCCTGAAAGAAGCGGAAGAAGCGGCGCAGGAATACGATTATGAAGGCGGGCTGAAGCTCACGGTATCGGTTCCTGAGGGAGAGAAGATCGCAAAGAAAACTTTTAATCCCCGTCTGGGAATCATCGGAGGAATTTCAATTCTTGGAACCAGTGGTATTGTAGAGCCCATGAGTGAAAAAGCCCTGATCGAAAGCATCCATGTGGAGATGAAACAGCATTTTTGCCAGGGAGAGAAATATATTCTGGTAACACCTGGAAATTACGGGGCGGATTATCTGCGGGAGCATATGACCATCCCTTTTGAAAACAATATCAAATGCAGCAATTATGTAGGTGAGACGATCGACATGGCCATCGATATGGGAGTAAAAGGAATCCTTTTTGTAGCGCATATCGGTAAATTTGTGAAAGTTGCAGCCGGGATCATGAACACGCATTCTCACTGTGCAGATGGAAGGATGGAGGTTCTCTGTGCAAGTGCTATCCGTGCGGGAGGACCACTGGAATGTGCCAGAGAGATCCTGAAAGCCGGTACTACAGATGAAGCGCTGGAGGTTCTTAACAGATATGGGATTCTGAGAGAAACGATGGATATCGTTATGGAGAAGATACAGTTTTATCTGGATCACAGGTCTTATGAACAGATCCTTCTGGGAGCAGTGGTGTTTTCCAATGTGTATGGCTTTCTGGGACAGACCCGGGATGCGGAAAAACTGATCCATAAGATACAATCTGAATAACAGACAGGAATATATCCCTGTCGTAAAAATATAACAGGAGGAAATAAAAATGGCAGGAAAATTATACGGTGTAGGTGTAGGACCGGGAGATCCGGAACTTCTCACTTTAAAAGCACTCCGACTTGTAAAAGAGGCAGAGGTGATCGCACTTCCGGGACAGGTTCCGGAGGATACAGTAGCATTTAAGATCGTAGAGGGAGCATATCCTGAGCTTGGAAAAAAGGAACTTCTTGCAGTACCATTTCCAATGTCCAAGGATCCTGAAGTTCTGAAAAGTTATCATGATGCAGGGGCACAGAAAGTAAAGGAAGTTCTTGACCAGGGAAAAAATGTGGTGTTTCTGACTTTGGGAGACCCGACTGTTTATTCCACATATCTCTATGTTCATCACAGACTTGTGGCACAGGGATATGAGACAGAGATTGTCTGTGGTATCACATCTTTCTGCGCGGTTTCCGCACGTCT
>UMBH01029234.1_pt1 | contig 14233 bp, 16 predicted proteins | sample 1963921 | NCBI WGS metagenome assembly UMBH01 (sample SAMEA4835937, study PRJEB28245) | human gut metagenome | biome: gut microbiome; material: fecal sample | place: Denmark | collected 2008
TCTTCTAGCTCATCAATTACTAAACAAGAAAGGATACAAGATATTTCATGAATAAAACTGTTATTATTATTTCCCCTATAATGGACAATAATATTCTTATAATTTTTAAATTCATTTGAAGCAATATATATGGGTTCTATTTCAATATATTCAAGTTCATTTAGTAGATAATCAAGTAAGTTATTATTGTTTGTTTTTATACAAATTGATTTCATGAAAAACTCCTTTCCTTAAGTAGTATCTACTAAATTAATAAAAGTTATACCATATAATATGTAATTTTTAAGAAAAAGAAATATGTCCAATTAAATTGGACAATTTAATTCATATATTTTAGTTGAACTTTACATAAAAAAGTGGTAAAATAAATATTAGAGAGTGAAAGATACTAAATTTTAAACACTTAATTTGTAAATTAAGTAAAAAAACTAAGTACTAGTCAGCATTAAAAAATCAGGAGGTAATGGCTAATGAAAAAATTAGGACGGAAAAAAATTATTGAGAGGATAAGCGAATTAATATTAGCAATAATTTACTTGTTTGAAGTGAGTTTAATTCTATTTTGCATATATTATTGTAAAATAGAAAAAATTACAGTTATTAATTGTGTAGCAATAATTATTATATCTATATATTTCTTAATTGGAATGAGATTAATAATAAAGTGTATAGTAGAAATTTTGAAAGAAAAAATAAAAAGATAAAAAGATTAAAGATAGTAGAACTTAGTTTTCAAGAGCCTCATTGAGGCTCTTGTTTTTTAGAACTATCTATATATATTGTAATCAATCTCAGGAAAAATACAATCCTTTTTAGAAATATCTTTTAAGAAATCTTCATCAATTTCATCATTTTTAATTTGATAATATAATTTTGTAAAACGACCGACATGATCTTTGATTCTTTTTTTGGCATAATCAACCATAGTTCCATTAGTAATAATAAATAGCCAATCACTACTTTGAGCAAGCAATAATTCTCTAGCACATTGATTTAAAGCTTTTTTCTTTAAACCTTTTGCATTAGGAAAAGTTTGAGCAAGTTCACACATTCTATCTCCAGCAACATGTAAATGTCTATGAACATAATCATTTGTAGGATTAAGCCATACTTCACTGTAACCATTGGCTCCCCAACTAGAGCGACAAGGAGAACAAACTTGCATTTCCGGATATTTATCAATATATTCAGAAGGTGTAATTAATTCAAAATTACAATCATCATAATAAATCTTTTTAAATAGTATGTATAACCAATAAGGACCTTCATACCACCAATGACCGTAAAGTTCTGCATCATATGGACAAAGTATAATAGGAGGCTTATCCATATATGGTGAGATATCATTTATTTGTTTCGTTCTACAATCTAGAAAATGTCCAGCTTGTCTTTCTGCAGAATCCTTAGCCCATTGCAGATTATAATAATCTTTAAATTCTGTTTTTCCAGTTATACGATAATATTTTATACCAGTATGAACACGAACACCATTATGCGCAATATATGGTTTTATATAATCATAATCAGCTTCATAACCAATGTCACGATAAAATTCCCTGTAATTATAATCACCAGGGTAACCATTAATTGAACTCCAAACCTGCCTAGATGATTCTAAATCTCTACCAAAAGCGACAACTCCTTCAGGAGAAACAATTGGAGAAAAAGTACCATAAATAGGAGTAGGGTTTGCATATAAAATACCATGTGTTTCTGTAATTATATAGTCAATACCAAATTCTTTAAGATATTTATCAGCTTCTGGAACATAGCCACATTCAGGAAGCCATATACCACGTGGAGGTCTTCCAAAATATTTTTTATATGTTTCTACACCAACAGCAATTTGTGCTTTAACTGTTTTTTCATTAACATACAAAATAGGAAAATAACCATGTGTTGCTCCACATGTTATTATTTCTAGGACACCAATATCTTGAAAATGTTTAAATTGACTTATTAAATCACGTTTAAAAACATCATTAAATAAATGCAAATCATTAGAATATCGTTCAAAATAATAGTGTGAAAGCTTATTCAATCTTTCATTTCCAGCAGTTCTAACAATTTCTTTTTTTGAAAGTTCAATCATTCTTTTTAAATATTTAATATATTTTCTTTGTAATAATTTATTATCTAACATAGAAAGTAGAGGAGGAGTCATAGACATTGTAATTCTAAAATTAACTCCTTCATCAACTAGTTTTTGAAAATTTACTAATAATGGAATATAAGTTTCAGAAATTGCTTCATATAACCATGATTCTTCTAAATAGTCATCACTTTCTGGATGATGAATAAATGGAAGATGAGCATGTAAAACAAAACTTACATAGCCTTTTTTCTCTTGCATAACGTATCTCCTTTTAACAAAATATAAGGTATTTTAGAAAGTATAAAATACCTCAAGTAAAATCTATTTGAATTGAGAAGAAGGATTTGAAAAATCTTCTATATTTTCATCAGAATAAATTTTTTTATATAAATCATAAATATTATATACTTTTCCCATGTTTTGTATAAAAGATAAATTGGTAGCATCTTTTGGAGTTTCCTTGTTAGTTTTTACATTTCGAAAATATACCATCTTTTGATTTTTATCAAATAGAATATGATCATTTGGTGATTCAATTTCATTTGAAGAAGAAATATAAATATAATCTTTATCTATCTTAACACTATTTGAGTTTGGACGTCTGCCAAGTTCAATTCTATAATCACAACTACTATCGTTTACCTTTAAATACCAACTATTTGCAAAATCGTTTATATCTACTTCAAAACTATAATTCATTGTATCATTATGAATGATTAAAACAGGATGTGTTGTTTCAAAAAAAGAATCTCCATATTCTTTTTTGAAATTTTCTCTATCTTCATCAGAAATATCCCAATATACAAATAAAGTAGTAGGAGTTTGTGCTAAAATCCTTACAATAGTTTGATTATATCTATATGGTAAATCATAATATTCAACATTAGAAATGTATTTGGAAGTTTTAGTAGAACTTTTTGATACTTTTTTTGTTGGATTTTTTGATAATGTTGCTTTCTTAGTTGTTTTTGAAATTACTGTTTTTTTTCCTTTTTTTTGAGTATTTGTTTTTGCTTTAGAATTTGAAGTAGTAGTCTTTTGAGATTTTATGGTACTTTTTTTTGTATTAGTTTTTTTTATGCTAGCTATTGCAGGATTTTTTGTATTTAATTTTACTTCTTTTGTTTTCTCTGACATTTTTTTCCTCCTATGTGAATTCTCATTTTCTTTCAATATATACTATACTAAAATAGAAATAAATTCAAGTGAATATTGCAAAAAAATAAGTTTTATCGTGTTTAAAATTTTAATATGTTATAATTAAATTGGAAAATAAAGATAAAAGAAGGGGAAAAATGAAAAGGAAATTATTTTGTGAATATGGACCAACAGCATATCAAATTTCTGTAACAAAAGAAGCAATTTTGAAAGATTTGATGATATTGACATCATAAATAGTTATGGCCCTACAGAATATACTTTTGCAGTTACTAGTATAAAAATAAATAAAAAGGAATTTGATGAAAAAGAAATTCCATTAAATTAAAACGGAAAATTAGATGAAAAAAAGTTATTGGAGGATTATAAAAATGGAAAATAAAATAAAATAAAATAGTGGATATAATTAAAGATGTAACAAATTATGATGAATTAACTATTGATAATGATATTAATTTGATTGAAAATAATATAATTGATTCACTTGCTTTTATAGAATTAATTGCTCAATTAGAAGATATTTTTAATATAGAAATTCAACCATCACAAGTTCAAAATTATACTTGGAGAACTGTAAAAAATATAATAGAAATGGTTAAAGAAAAAATAGGACGAGAATAAAAAATGTTAGATACAATCTGTGAAAATAAAATATTTATATAGTAAGATAGCAAATATTTATATTATATCTTAGTAGATTGAGATAAGATTGGTATGATTTTTACAATAAATTGTAAAAATTCCTTGCTATTTTTTTAAAGTTATTGTATGATATATAAGCATAGATAAATCAATAAAAAATAAAGAAAATTAGAAAGATAGAAGGGAGCATAAAATGAAAAAAATATTACCTATAATTGTCACAATAATTATGGCATGTGCTTTTTTGGCAATTAATATACCAGTATATGCAACGGAAAAAGTAATTGATAGTGAAACAGAAAGTAAAATCATTGAAATTAAAGAAAACCAAGCGAAATCTTTAAAAGATTATCAAGACAAATATGGATCTGAAACATATGGATTAGTAGCATATATTTTAAATATAGTAAGAATATATAGTATTCCATTTTGCTTTTTAGGGATAGCTATAGGAGCAATACATCAATATGTAATTGGTATCCGTAAACTAGATACATTAGAAAAGGGTATGGGATTAATAGTTACATTTGTAACATTATTAGTAATATGTCAAGTCTTACCATTAGCATTTGCAATGTTTGTTAAATTTGGAAGAGGATAAAATCTAAAAACACAAACCGATAGAAAGGAAAGGAAAATAACAAATGAAAGTTTTGTTTGCTGTAAGTAATGAAGAAATATCAGAATCAATAGTAAAAAGATATCAAAGAGATTATAAAGAAATTATTTCATATAAAAATGTCTATTACTTCAATGCAATATTAAAAGAATTACAAAAAGATAAAACTTATGATAGAATTGTAATAAGTGAAGATTTAGAGGCATTTACAAATACACAATATGATCAAATAGATAAATTTATATTTGATAAATTGGATAGTATTAGTGATGAAGCATCTAATATTAGAGGAGAAGACATTCCAATTATTTTAATTTGTACAGATAGAAGAGAAAAATCCGAACAAATGCTAGTAAAAATATTTGGTATAGGAATTTATAATGCATTATTAGGAAATGATAGAAGTATACAAAATGTATGCTCATTATTAAATAAACCAAGATTAAAAAAAGATGCAAAAGCGTACTACAAAATTGATTCAGAAGATGTAGGATATCAATCTGAAAATGAAAATGATGTTAGCGAAATGGAAATACAAAATATATTAGCGCACTATAAAAGATTAGGAAAAGATGAAAAAAAATATGTAGAAAGTTTTGATAACATAGCATCACAATACAATGATGTTCAATTAAGAATTATAAGCAAATTTCTACCATTAAATGTAAGAGCTGTATTAGAAGAACAATCTGCAAAATATCAACAAATAATTTCATATAATAGCAAAGTTTCAGATAATTTAAGAGGAAGCAAAAATGTTTCAAAAGAAAAACAAACAACCGGAACAATGGGCAAACTTTTAAGTGATCCAAACAAAGAAAAAATATTATCAAAGCCAGTAGTTATACCATCTTCTGTAAATATGACTGGAATTAAGAAATTAGCTAAAACACCAGTTTTACAAGAAAACTCAGAAATGAGTATGCAAGATGATGAAAAACAAATAGAAAAGGTTGTAATGAAGAAAACTCAACCAAATAACGATAGCTTGGTAAATAAAAATATTGAAACAAATATAGTTAAACAAGAAATATATGATAGAAATGTAGAAAAAGAAATAGAAGACGAAAATATGGAACAAGAAGTGGTAGAGAAAAAAAGAAGAGGAAGACCTCGCAAAACTCCAGTTGAACAAGAAGAAATAGAAAATAAACCAAAAAGAGGAAGAGGAAGACCTCGTAAAAATCAAGTACCAGAAGAACAAGAAAAAATGGTATTACCAGGATTAGAAAATCAAACAACCGAAAACAATAGCTTACCAGGCTTTGAAGACGAGGAAGATGATACAGATAATATTTTACCAGGATTTACTGATATAGAAGATATTGATGAAGAACCAAAAGATACTAATCCTAAAGCAAATGAAGAACAATCTAATATTTTACCAGGATTTGAAGAAGATGACGAAGAAGATGATGAAAACAATATAGACTCAATATTACCTGGATTTGAAAAAACACAAGAAGATGTACCAGTTAATAATAATTATAGTAAGAGTTATTCAAATCATGATCAATATCAATATAATAATCAAAATAATAGAAATGAAATTGCTAATACATATCAAGATGTAGATATATCTAATTTATTAACAACAGGAAAAAAAGTAGCTTGTTTTGTAGGTACAAGTAAAAATGGAACATCATTTATTATTAATAATTTGGCACAAATGACATCTTCAATGGGGATTGATACAGCAATATTAGATACAACAAAAAATAGAAATTCTTATTATATATATACAAAAAATGAAGAAGACTTAAGAAACATAGCAATGAATAATATTCAAAATTTATTGCAGGGAACAGCAAAAGGAATTGACACTGGTAAGAATTTATCAGTATATACATCATTACCAGATGAAACAGAAGGAATAGAAAATGCAGGCTTAATTTTACAAACCTTATTAAAAAAACATTCTTTAGTGTTAATAGATTGTGATTTTGATACACCAATATCATATTTTGAAAAGGCACAAGAAATTTATCTAGTACAAAGTTTTGATATATTAACAATTCAACCACTAACAGCATTCTTAAGAGATTTAAAATCTAAGAATGTATTAAATGAAAATAAATTAAGAGTAGTCCTTAATAAAGAAGTTAAATTAAGAGGAGTAAATGATAAAACAATTATAGGCGGAATGGCGTATTATAATGATCCTTCAATGTCATTTATGACAGAATTATTTAATAAGAACACAATTAGATATATTACAATTCCTTTTGATGAGGTAGTTTATCAAAAATATTTGGAAAGTTTAATTAATTGTGAAGTATCAACAAAGGGATATCCTAAAAATATGATACAAGTATTTCAAAGACTTGCAAATATGGTGTATCCATTAGTATCAGGTAAATCAACATATACACCACCAAGAGTCCAATCAAACACATTTACACCAAGCATGAATTCAACATTAGACCAAATGAAAATGAAATATTAGAAGTAAAAAGTAGGGGGGAACAGAGTGTTAATAGCAATAGTAATAATATTAATTGTAGTAGTAATATCGTTAATTTTATATAATGTTAATATACATAAAAAAATACAAACATATAAAAATATCAACCAAAAAATTAACAATTTATCAATTGTACAAGACTTTATGAGTACAATAGGGGAAACTTCTACAGTAGATGAAAAAATAAAAAATATAAATAATATTTTGATTGAAAGATACGAAATAAAATATTCAACTATTGTTGTATTTAATGGAGCTGAATATGAAATAAAAGCATCAAATGTAGATGAAAGACATTGGGATTCATTAAGATCATTACAAGATGTTGATATTTTTAAAGATAGTATAGCGCAAGCAACCCCAAAATATGTTACTGTAAATAATGAAGGAGAAAGATTACCATATCAAAAAATGGAATTTGGTAGAGCAAAATCTGCCATCTTCTTCCCATTATATATTGATAATGTTTACATAGGATATTGGATTATAGAAAGTGGAACACCACATGATTTTGACAATGTTGATACTACTGTTTTAGAAGTAATAAAAGATAATATCGTATCAGTTTTAAAAACAGTAGTACATCAAAAAACATTAGAATCAATTGTAAGAAAAGACTTATTCTCAGGTCTATATTCAGAAGAATATTTATATGGAGAAGGCAGAAAAGTAATAGACCAATATACTACATCAACTGTATGTATGTTTAAAATTACTAATCTGGAAGAAATTAATAAAAAATATTCAAGAGAATTAGGAAACGAATTTATTATAGAAATCAGTGATTTTATAAAAGACAATATTTCAAATCAATATGTTTTTGTTAGATATATGGGCCCAAAATTTGTAATTGTATTTTCTGGAGTAGAAGTAAATGGAGTAGCAGAATTTATTAATGACTTAAAAGAAAGAATAGAAAAACATCCAATAACTTTACCAGAAGAAGATGAGGAAAAAGAGGAAGAACAACAAGCATATCCAAGATTAAATTTTGTTATATCAACATATTATAAAGGAACTGGGTTAGAAGAAATTCTAAAAAAACTAGAAGAGTACTTAGACAATGCAGATGAAAAAGAAAGTAATATTACTAATATTTAAAAGGAGGATACATATATGGATTTTGATAAAACAATGAGTTTTCAAGTTGAAAGAGAAGAGAACCACAAAGCAAAGGAAATTTTAAAAGAAGTATATGAAGCATTAAACGAAAAAGGATATAATCCAATAAACCAAATAGTAGGATATATTTTATCAGGAGACCCAACATACATTACAAGCTATAATGATGCAAGAAATAAAATAAGAACAATCGAAAGAGACGAACTATTAGAAAAAATGGTAAAAAGCTATATCGGATTGGACTTAGAATAATTTATAATATCAAATTAAAACAGTTAAAATTTAAGTATTATGACAAGAAAGAAATGAGTTAAAATATGAGAAAATTAGGAATTGATTATGGAGATGCTAGAGTAGGAATAGCTATAACAGACCCATTAAATATAACAGCACAAGGATTAGAAACAATACAAAGAAAAGATTCTGATAAAGTTGTTTTAAGAAGACTAGATGAAATATTAGAAAGATATGAAGTTGATACGATTGTAGTTGGAATGCCACTAAATTTAAAAGGCGAAAAAACTGTAAGAGCAGAAGTTACAGAAAAATTTATACACAAATTAAAATGCAAATATAACAAAATTAATATTGTAACAGTAGACGAAAGGCTAACAACAGTGGCAGCACATAAAACAATGAATTTTCTAGATGTAAATAAGAATAAAAAACGTGAGATTGTAGATACTATATCTGCAGTATATATTTTAGAAACATACATGGGACAAATGAAAAATAATGCATAAATAAATAAAAAAAACTTGCCAAAAAATAAAAAATAAGGTATTATAATGATGATATTTAATTTATTAAATATAAAAATAATTATAGTAAAATAACATAAATAATTATTTTACTATAAATAGTTGAAAGGAGAAATTTATGGACGAGAATTTTGAAGGAGAAGAACTAGATAACATCGTAATATTAAATGATGAAGATGGAAACGAAGTAAAATTTGAATTCTTAGACTTAATAGAATTAGATGATGAAGAATACGTAGTATTACTACCAGTTACAGAAGAAGGAGAAGAAGATGAAGGAGAAGTAGTAATATTAAAAGTAGAAGATAATGATGATGAAGAATCAGAAGAAGAATCATATGTAAGTGTAGAAGATGAAGAAATATTAAATAAAGTATTTGAAATATTCAAAGAAAAATTTAAAGATGATTTTGATTTTGTAGATTAATTTTATAAATTATCATTAGAATTTATAATTTAAGTGATAATAAAATTTTAAAAGAATAGGACGGATACATTCCGTCCTTATTTTTTAGAATAATTTTAATATAAATGGTTTATAGGCAAATCCAAAAAACCTAAATATTTTTTACAAGGGAAGATTAAAAATGAAAAAATTTTCAACATATTTATTAGTAATGTTTATGGTAATGTTTTGGGTATTAAGAATTGCAATAACATTAACAAATCAATTAGGGGGAACACTTGGAGGAATGGTGCCAATCAATGAGACATTTGAAATAGCTTTGTTATTTGCATTTTTAGTATGTGTGGTATTAGTTGTAAAAAGAAGTTTAGTAGGAGGATTATTATATTTAGCATTATATGCAATTTACTTTGGAGGAGATGTTACAAGTAAATTGAGCATTATGGCACATGGAGAAACATTAACAATGGCACAAAGCCTAGAATTTATGGTATCAATGATTGGAATAATATTACCAGTTGCAGTGTTATTAGATTTATTAATGGATAAGAATAGAAAGCTAAATCCAAAGGATAAAAAAACAGATTGGTTTTATCAAAATGAAGAATATGATAGAAAACTAGATGATAGAGCAGATAAAAATAATTATAGAACAATGTAATATAAAAATATTCAAAATATAAAGGAGATAGTTATGGATAAAATAGAAACAACCCTTTGTTTGTTGAAAAGAGACAATAAAATTTTATTGGCAATGAAAAAAAGAGGATTTGGTGAAGGAAAATATAATGGTATTGGTGGAAAAATAGAAAAAGGTGAAACGCCAGAAGAAGCTATGATACGTGAAACTCAAGAAGAAATTAATGTAACACCAACTAAATATGAAAAAATTGGAATAGTAGAGTTTGATGAATACTATAAAGGCAAAAAGCAAAATTTAGTTTTTTATTTATATTTTATCCATGAATGGGAAGGAAAACCAAGTGAAAGTGATGAAATGAAACCGAAATGGTTTGAAATAGATAATATCCCATATGATAAAATGTTTCCAGATGATAAATATTGGTTGCCATTGGTATTAGAAGGAAAAAAGATAAAAGCATATTTTGAATTTGATGAAAATTGGAATTTAGTTTCAAAGGTCATAGACGATTTAAATAAAAACATAACAATTGTAATAGATGGGCAAGCTGGTAGTTGTGGAAAAGGTAAGATAGGTGGATATTTAGCAAAAAAAGAAGATTTTGAAATTTCAACAAATAATTGGTCAAGTAATGCAGGACATACTTTTGTAGATAATAATGGAAATAAAGTGATTGTAAGTCATTTACCAATAGCTATAGTGAATCCAAAAACAAAATTACTAATAAATGCAGGAGCAATAATAACACCAGAAATATTATTTAATGAAATAGAAAAATATAAAGAACTTATAGGAAATAGAAAAATTTACATCAATTCAAGAGCTATGATTATTCAAGAAAAACATCGAGAGATAGAAAAGAAAGAAATTAAAAGTGGATCAACTTTTAAAGGATGTGGAGCAGCATATTCAGATAAAATAATGAGAAAACAAGATGTTGTTTTAGCTGGCGAATATTTTAAAAATATAGATAATCAATATAAAGACGTAATTGAAATAGCAGATACAGCCTTAATGATAAATAAATCAATGGGAAAAATCTTAATTGAAGGAGCTCAAGGACAGGATTTGGATATTAATTATGGTTTAGATTATCCTCATGTTACTAGTAGAATGTGTAGTGCAAGTCAGCTAATTGCTGATGCGGGTGTTAGTGTGTACAAAGTTAAAGATATATTTATGATAATAAGACCATATCCAATAAGAATTAGTAATAAAACAAATATAGGTGAAGAAATTTATAGCGGTGATTATTGTGGAAGCAAGGAAATTTCATGGGAAGAAGTTGCAAGAAGGAGTGGATGTAATGTTGAATTAAAAGAATATACAACAGTTACTAAAAAAGTTAGAAGAGTTTTTGAAATGAATTGGGAAAGATTGAAATATAATGTTATGATAAATCAACCTACAGGAATTGTTCTTAATTTTGCACAGTATATTGATTGGAAAGCTTATAAATGCAGAGATTATAATAAATTACCATTAAAAGTTAAACAATTTATTAGTAAGATAGAGAATGAAACAAATACACCGGTAGTGATGATTGGTACAGGAGAAGAAGAAGGAGATATTATTGATTTAAGAAAAAATAATATTGAATATTATGAAAAATTAGGAAAGTGTTGAAATGAATAATAAAATAAAAATGATTTAAAGTAGTAAGTGAAAAAATTATGGATATGTATCAAAAAAGAAAAATGAGACAAGAAAAAGTAAATAATGAAAATGAAGAAGAAACACAAAATCAAATGAATATTAACTGGGAAATAACGACTTATGGAAAACTCCTTAAATAGGCTTATAAATAAAGGCTTTCAATCAGATTCCTTTTTACATTTTATAGGTAAAAAATGCTAAAATTTTAAAGAAAACAGAGGTAATAACGACTTATGGAAAACTAAAACAGGAGGTGATAAAAATGATTTTATATTATAAAACAAAAATATTAATTAGTGGTATATTTCCAATGGTAAATTTTAAAATTGATGGTTTTATAGAGAAAACAGGACAATACAATGAAAAAATAATAGATATTAATAATGATGATTATATATTTTATTTTTCTGGTCATTTACTGAAGTCAATGTATGCATGTAAGGAAAAAAAGGAAATTATTACGAATATTTTGAAAACGAAGAAATGGTAAAATACGAAATTGATAATGGGTTATCTAAAAATGAAATCAAACAAAAAATATTGAATGAACAATTTGAGAAAGTAGCATTATTACAAAAGAAAATAAGATTATTAACCGGATTTGGAATAACATTACCAGTTTTTAAGACATCTATTTATGATGACAAAAGTAAATTTTATAGTTATGTTGGTGGGGTAAATTGGGATATATCTAGAATAGCAGTTAGTGATTATGATGACAAAATGAAAAATAAACTTGAGCAACGATTACAGCTTTATATTGCAGATTCTACAATAATTAACCTTGAAGAAAAAAACGTAAGGTATAAGAGGGCATTAAACTTTTACTTAAATTCTTTCGAATCTCATGACATTGGAATACGATTTACATTATTGGTTTCATCATTAGAAGCATTATTTAATATTACTGGAGATGAGGTTACAAAAGAAGTGTCTACTTATTCAAGTAATATATTATTTTTAAATAGTAAAGAAAAAAGTAAATCTAAATGGAAAATTTCAACTTATTATAATATACGTTCAAAATATATTCATGGAAACGATGGATATCAGTTAACAGAAAAAGAGGAAGGTGAATTAAGAGATTATGTCAGAGAAATTTTATTAATTTATTGGGACATATCGATGACTTATAATATATATGATCCTCAGAAAATAAAGGAATTAATCAATAATACTAAAAGAACTAATTTAGATATACAAGCTCAATTATTTATTAAATATATGAGAACTCCTTATAATAAATATAGTGAATTATATAATCAAATTCGTTCGGAATTTTTAAATAAGAATTATTCCGTGTTATCCAATAAAAATATTATGTGATAAATAAAAGGTGTGGATAGTAATGCAAATATATAATATAGCAGCATATCTTCGTTTATCAAAAGAAGAATATAGTAATGAAAAAGAATCTAATAGTATAACTAATCAAAGACAAATTATAGATAATTATTTAGAAGAACATAAAGAGTATAAATTAGTTGATTATTATGTAGATGATGGATATACAGGGACTAATTTTGATAGACCAGAATTTCAAAGAATGTTAGAAGATATCAAAAATAAGAAAATAGATGTAATAATTATAAAAGATTTATCAAGAATTGGTAGGAATTATATTGAAACTGGTAATTTTGTAGAAGTAGTATTTCCAGCTATGGGAGTATCTGTAATTTCATTAGATGAAAATTATGAAATGGATTCATCAGATTACTACGGCAGTGATTATGTTCCATTAAAGAATTTATTTAACGATATGTATGCAAAGGATATATCAAAGAAAGTAAGAAGTTCTTTAATTGTTAAAAAATATAATGGTGAGTTTGTTGGTAAATTAGCACCTTATGGATATATAAAAGATCCAAAAGATAAACATAAATTCTTAATTGATAAAAATGTATCAAATATTATTGTAAAAATATTTGATATGATACTTGATGGGAAAAGTAGAAAAGAAGTTGCTGACTTTTTAAATTATAATGATATATTAACTCCAAGTGAGTATTTAAATATTAATATAAATAAAGATATGACTGTAATGAAAAAGTGGAATTCTGAAATGGTAAATTCAATATTAAGAAATGAAAACTATACAGGAACATTATTTCAAGGTAAAAAAAGAAAATTAAATTACAGAGTTGATAAGAAAATAAATATAGATAAAGAAAATTGGATTGTTACTGAAAATCATCATGAAGCAATTATTAGTAAGAAAAAATTTGATAAAGTTCAAGAGATTCTAAATAGGAAATCTAAAGTAAATAAAGATGGAAGTATTGATATATTATCTGGAATTTTAAAGTGTAAATGTTGTGGTAGCAATATGGTAAAACGAAGTTCAAAAGAAAAAGTTTATTATTATTGTTCTAATTACTATAGAAAAAAGAATTGTGAAAATAATAGATCAATGTCGAGAAGTATTTTAGATGAATTAATAAAAAAAGAACTTAAGATAATTGATATTACTAGATTAAATATTAATAATAATATAAAATATATTTATGTTGTTTCAAATGACGAAATAGAAATTATTTATAAGTAAGATGAATTTATAATAGTAATTTGTTTTTGGAGGATAGAATGAGTAAATATGTAAGAGTTATGGATGGAACAAAATCTAATGCTGGCGGTTTTGAATATAAATTAGATGAAGTGAATATAGCA
>UMBH01010842.1_pt1 | contig 14211 bp, 5 predicted proteins | sample 1963921 | NCBI WGS metagenome assembly UMBH01 (sample SAMEA4835937, study PRJEB28245) | human gut metagenome | biome: gut microbiome; material: fecal sample | place: Denmark | collected 2008
TATTTCTGAATAATAAATTCCTTGTTTTTGATATTCTCTTGCTATCCATAATAACTTATCTTGCCTTAAAGTATTATTTTTGTAAACACTATCATCTTTTCTATCTTCAAGCATTTTAATTAATATTTTCTTAATGCTATTATCTGGAATATTGGATATTTTATCCATATTAAATTCTATCTTTTCGTTGCTTTCTGTTCCTTTTGCAAAAACATATCTATAAATATATAGTTTTTCCAAATTTGTAAAAACAGCCTGTCCATCTTTTAACATTTCTAAACTTTTGCTTATTTTTCTAATATTTTCTTCTGCATTTTCCATGTTGTTAAAAATTAAATCTGCAAAATTTATAAATGTGTTATCATCTATTTTTCTTATTAAATATTTTCCCTTTAGCTCTGAATCTTTAAATTTTTTTTCTACTTCTTCTCTTTGTTTATATACCTTTTCTTGTTGTTCTTTACTTAATGTAAGATTTAATTTCTTTACATAATATAATGGATATTTAATTTGGTGTTTTAAACCTAGTTCAATTAAACAATCTGAAGGTAAATTTGCATTCATATGTGTATGTAAATCTGTTCTAAATTTTAATTTTTTTAGTATATATGATTTTACTATTGTTTTATTAATATCTAAATTATAATTTTTTGTTTGTGACATTAGAACCTTACTAATTGTTGGAATTTTTGCCTTTATTTCAATTCTTCCATCTTTATATATATTTGCTATTTTTATTCCACCTAGTCTAAATATATAGACTTCTTCATTATCCCCATTTATACTCAATGGCATTGTTCCAGTAATTATTTTCATATCTTTTTCATTTTTTACTGTTTCTACTCCACATATTTTTGCTATATTTGTTATTAAATTTCCTGTATTATGGTTTGGTGTTTCTAATATATATGTTAATTCATCTTCTTTTTCAAATAAATTTACTACTATGTCTTTTTCTTTATCTAAATAAAATTTACTTCTTATTTTTGTTTCCATTTTTGCTTATTCTCCTTTTTCAAAATTTAAATGATTTTTATTATAATTATTTCTTACTTTTTGATTGTTAATTCAATATTATAACATATATTTTTTGTTGTTTCAATTATTTATGTAGACTTTTGCAATTAATTTTGTAAACTTTTTAAAATATAAAATAACCTTTTATATAATATATTGTTAATCTTTATCTATTAACAATATTATATAAAAGGCTGCTATTAATTATATTTCTATTATATAATTAATTTAGTCTATACATTGTTTTTCAATCTCTAATATTTCTTCTTTAGTCAATTTCGTAATTTTCATTATTATTTCAATTTGCATATTTTCTTTTAGCATTTCTTTAGCTATTTGCTTACTATTTTCTTTAGCTCCGCAATTTTATGCCTTCTATTTTGCCTTCTTCACGCACTTTTCCTTCTGTTACTTTTCTATTATATTCTGCCATTATTATAGAATTATATCTTTCTCTTTCATCTGCGCTGATAAAATCTAAAGCTCTTACCGCTCTTTATTTTCCTTTTCAGCCATTTCTATCCCATCCCTATTTTGTGTAAATAAATATGTAATCATTCGTTATTGGTAGTCTTTCAAATTTTTTACCAGTTTGTGCCTTTTTAAATTCATTACTTTCTTGAAATTTTTTTAATTCTCCAATTTCATTTGTTTCTTTTATTTTTCTTACCATTCATGTTCCTTTCTATTTTACCAAAACAGTTTTACAAAATCAACCTTTTAGTAAATATTCATTTATTATACTTACAATCTATTTGAACACTACAGACTAAAATATTAGCCTCCCTTCTTGTATTAATTTTTTCATTAGTTGTTAATGTTTGAGTTCCACTCCAAGGTGACTCTGCTTTCATATAGACATATTCATCTGTTTTAGTACAAGTTGCATTGGACTGTAAAAAACTTTTCCATCCTCCTGTTATATCTTCATACTCATTCCCTGTTTTATATAAATATTCTATTATATTATTTTCTTTAGTTATCGTAGAGATATTTTCTGTTTTTTCACTATTTCCAGCTTTATCATAAACAATCACATATACAATATATTCAGTTGACGGTTTTAACTCTTCAATATTATACACATTATCTTTTAATAGAACAATTATTTCTTTGATAGAGTTTAGTCTTGAAAATTTAGATGAAAATGATAAAACTAAAATACATAATTAACTCATTAAAAATATAAAAATAGACTGATATAGATTTTATAAAACTATTACAGCCTATTTTTTATAATTTATAATTCATATATTACTTTATTTATTTAAATTTATTTCAACCACTAATCAACGTCCCCATTGGTTTTTTTTAGGAATTTACAAGTAACAATACTCATATCATCTTTTGCTACACCATAATTGTTGTCAATTGCTTCATTTAAAATCAAGTCTGAAATTTTTTTCGTATTTGTGGTATCTATATCTTCAAGCATATATTTTACCCAAAGTTCTTTGTTTTTGTATTCAATATTTGAGTCTAATATTCCATCTGAACATAAAACCATAATATCCCCCGAATCAATATCTTTGTCAAATGATTGCAATTTGGCTTCTTTTACAATCCCTGCTGGTAATGAGTTTGATTTTATAATTTGAACTTTGTTTCCGTTTTTTATGTATGTTGGACAAGCTCCATTTTTTATTAATTCTATGTTTCCTTGATATAGGTCAATTATTGCTATATCAAGTGTTGCAAATGTTTCCTCATTTTGATTTATTAAACTTGTATTTATCATTTCTAAAGATGTTTTTTTATCAAATCCTGATAGTAAAAGATTTTCTAGCATTTTTAATGCTTTTGTGCTACTTTGTTTTGCTTCTTCTCCTGAGCCCATTCCATCACTTAAAGCTACTAAGTATTTCCCATCTTTTAGACGTATATTTAAAACACTATCTCCAGAAACATCTGATTTATCTTTTGTTTTCTCTGCTATTCCAATTGCCATAACATATTTATCATCAGATAAAAAGCTTAGTCTTGTTCCAATACTTGCTTCTTCATAAAATACTATTGGTTCTTTTAATATTGTTGATAATATTTTTTCAATAGCGCCTATATCTGTGTTATTAGATTTTTGCATATATATTTCAACTAAAATTCTTTCTTCTTTTTGAATTGAAACTTCTTGTATTTCTATGTCTTTTTGTTTTAATAATTCTACTATTTGTTTTTTCTCTTGTAAAAATTGTTCTTCATTTTTTATATTTTTTTCTATGTTTTCAGCAATATCTGAAATTGCTTTTGAAACACCTTGTAATTGTGTTTCCATATTCTTTTTGTTTTCTTCGAATTTCTTTTGCCATACAAAATTTGATTTACTAATTTTATATGACATATTTATAACTCTTATCATTTGATTAATATTTTCTTCCAAATATTCACTTATATTTTTATCATCAAATCCAACTATATAGCTATTACAATCTGCAAATACATTTAATAAATCTTCTCTTTTTATTTGTTGTTTATCTAATAATACTTTAAAGATTTCATCAACTATTTTTCCATCTGTTTTTGATAAATCTTCATATAGCATATTATTTTCATAGCCATTTAAGTTGTCTAATAATTCATTTATAAAAATTTCTTTATTATTTATTACTGGTTCAGCTTTTTCTTCCACATTATCAATTTTATAAATCGTTGCCATTTCTTGTATAGTTTCAGATACGTTATTTAGTCTTTCTGCTGTTTCCCTACTCTTATTTAACGCTCTTTCTGGAAACACCGGTAAAAATTTTGAATTTCCCATAAATTCTTCTATATTAATTTTCATTGATTTTGGAACTGCTAATAATCCAATTGATGCAATTAATATTTCCTTAAAATGAATTAATTCTACTGTATATCCATTAGATACATATGCAAGTACTATATTCCCTAAACAAAATCCTATTATTACTCCCAATTTTCCAAATCTATTTAGTACTCCTGCTATCATTCCTGATATTGCATATGCAGCAACCATTACTGGGTCAGATGCTGTTATTACTCCCATTGTTACTCCTATTGTAACACCTGCTGTAGTTCCTACTAATACTCCATTTTTCCATCCTAATACTAGTACTATTAATATACTTAAAATATTTCTAATTGAAAAACCAAATATTTCAAGTCCACCAAATGCTGTAACAGCAATTGATAACATTAGGCTTGCTCCTAATATCTCTTCTATTGAAAAGGCTTTTTGTTCCCCAAATTCATTTATTACTGAAATTGAATTTACAAATATTTTATAAAATACTACTACAATAATTGAAAAAGAAATTAATGATAATACATCATATAGTGTAAACATTGACATTCCTATTTTTGCAAGTCCTATTATCATTGTTGCAATAAATAAATTTTTTGATAGTTTTATTTTTTCATTTTTTTCTTCGTCAGTATATCTTGGCTTTATAAAAAACATTGTTACTACAACTAATAATGCTGTTAATAAATATGTTAATGCTCCATTCATTCCAAACTTAATTGCATTACCTAAAATTCCAAAAAATATAATTCCTAATGCTGGAACAGAATTTGCCAAACATGCTCCAAATATACTAATACTAAATGGTGAAAAATCTCCTGTTATACCTACCATGGATAACATCAATGTCATTATATATATTGGTATATTTTTTAATGCAAATACATCTGCAAATATATTTGTTTTTATTTTTTTATTCTTTTCGTTTTGATTTTCTTTTATATTAATTGTTGATTCATCTATATTTTGAAACATCCTTACCACCTCTTAAACTTTTTATGGATATATTTTACTACTTGTCCTTAGTACTTTTTGTCTTTTTTAGCAATTAAATCCAAAAAAGTTTTTTACATTTTGTGATATATAATATGAAAAATTTTAATTGTATCCCATATTATGCTCTTTATTCTATTATAATTTGATGAAAAAAGCAATATTCTAGCCAAAATAAAAAAATCTTGTGATTTTTTTATCACAAGATTTTTTAGTATTATTTATTATCAATTACTCTTTTCTTAATAAGTACAATTCCTATTCCTAAGATTGAGAATGCTACTATTCCAATTGTAATTGGTAAAGCATAATTTCTATTTTCACCTGTACTTGGTGTTATTCTAACGTCTTCTGCATCAGCTCCAGGGAAATATCTAACAATACTTCCTGTTGGAGTTGTTTGTTGATTTGGTTTATTTATTTTAACAGTCTCTGTTTCATTATCAAATGTTAAATCACTAGTAGTTGTTAACAATTTTGATACATTTAATGAAACAATCTTAGTCTCCTTTGGTTTTAATGGTTGAGCTGTTGCTTCTGTATATAAAATTGTTTTTGAATTTATATAATCTGCATTTCCTAATTGGAATTTAACTGGATTCATATTTGTCAATTCTTCTACTGTAATATGTTTCCAATCTCGATTTTTATCTTGTTCAAATACCAAATTTGCATTTAGATAATCTACCACTGCTGATGGTGTTAATGTTACAGGATTTCCTTCTACAATTCCATATTTATAATATCTTTCAGACATATAATCCATTTCACTATTATTAATTGCTGTAATATTATACGTTAAGTCTAATGAAGCCCCCTCTAGCAATTCATTATCAACCTCTGCTTTTATATATCCTTTGTCTGCAATACCATTATTTATACTTGGTGCCATATAAGTTACATGATTATGAGAACCTTGTAAATTTCCATTTCCATCAACTATTGCATCAACTAAAATCTGTCCATTTGCCAATGTTATCTTAAATTCATGTACTTTTTTCTCCATATCTAATTGTTGTCTTGCTCTTTCCACAATACCAAAGTCAACATTTGGAATTGTAAATACAACCTCATTTCCTGTTCCATCAGTCTCTATTGTTTCGTATTCAACACTGAATTCCATTGTTGGTGTAACAGAATCCATAGTAGTAATTATATTTTGTGGATTATTTCCATTGTATGCCTCTTCTATAATATTGTAAATTTTACTATCTGTAATATCAGCTGTTTGTTTATCAATTTTTAATCTTTGTTGATAATCATCAATTGCATCAGTATATCTAGGTGCATAGCCTCGTTGATCATTATCTTTATACCAATACATATTATTTTGATCCCTATTAGCTTGATAAATTGTTCCTTTATAATTTTGAACTTTATATGTTTTATCTCCCCAAGTATATGTTATTATATATTGACCAGGAATATATTCATCAAATTCAAAGTTTCCATAATCATCAGTTATAACTTCTTTGTCAGGAATTGAATTGTTTAACTCATGGAATGTTACTTTTACACCCTTGATTGTTGTTTCTCTATCATTGAAAATACCATCACCTTGCCTAATATTTCCCGTATTTAATTCATTATTAGTACTATCTAAGAATACTGTACCTTCTACTCTTCTTGCATTTGCCAATTCTAATTGAATTGGTGGTGCAGAATCAATATCATCTTCATATGTATCAATCTTTCCTATAGTTGCATTTCCAGGAACTGAGTCTCTATCTACTGCAGCAACTGTAGTACCTTTATCATCTTGATATACTGTATATGAGTTAATTTCTGAAACATTATATAAAGTTTCTTTCTTATTAACTATATCTCTTACAGCATCCTTATTTAATTTAAATTGTACAAAAATATAATTTGTTTGTCCCGCTTCAACATTTGTATTAGTATAGATCTTAACTTGTTGATATTCATCATTATACTTTGTCGCAGAATCATTATCTAATTTACCTGTTATTTCATTATTATTATTTAAGCCAGTTCCTGCTGCAATAAATTCATAACGGTTATCAAAATAATCCATTATATTATTAACTTTTGTTAAATATGTTGATTCATTTCTCAATCCTATTTTATAAGTTAAATAAACTTGCATTTCTTTGCTTTTATCATTATTTTCATATTCATAATCTGCTTTATATACAGCTCTCTTATAACTTCCTGTATAATCATTTTTAAATTTTACACCTACATTCCAAGAATTTGAATCATTAGCAAATACTCCATTCTTATTTCCTGCATTAAGTCTGCTTCCATAATTATAAATATGCCAGTATCCATTAACTCCTACATTTACATTTGCTAAGTCTTGTGCTAATGCTAAATCAGCTTGTGGTTTTTGCCATAATCCTAAGTTAATATATTTTATTTCTTCCATTGTAGGACTAAAACTCTTTTTAAAATTATATTGTGTATTTGCATGCAAAATACAATCACTATCATCTTTAACGAAATTTACACTACTTTCTGTTGTAGTTGTTTTCTCTATTATAGATGTTGCATGGTTAACTGTGTCATTATAATAAATATTATATTTACCATTATTAACACTAACTTGATTTTTTCCTGTTGAATCTATACTTGTAAAGTTTTTATCTAATATTTCTCTTTCTTCTTTATCTGTTGCCTTAGATGCATTTTTTACCTTCCAATCTCCCATTGCTACAGATTTATACACTAAACCATCATATTCAAATTCTATATGATAATTAGCAAGTTCATCTATTGTTACATATCCAAAAACATACTCACCACCATCAATTTCTGAATATAATCCTATTTCTTTTGAAATTGTTATTTGTTCTTTTCCTGTAAGTTCTGTACCTGTTTTTGTTCCTGCTTTTACAATGTTTCCATCTTTATCTTTTAATTTCACTTTAATTCCATTAAAAGACTTATCCTTAGTATCATATTTATCATTTTTATATAAATCATTTGATACTGTTTGTTTTTCATCCTGAACATCTAACCATATATATCCAGATAATTTTATATATCTTTGATAGTTTGTTATCTTTGTAATCTCTGTTCTTTGATAAGGTATTGTTACAGGCTCTTGTTCTGAAACTACATATCCATAATGTGGATTCTTAGTTTCATATGCTGTATAATTTCCTATCAAAACACCACTTATATTAAGTTTACCTTTTCTATCTGTATAAAATGTAGTTGCATCTCTTTTTTCTGATACATAAGTTATTTTACTTCCTGATTTTTTTACATATTTATCCATTTCATTATTTTTTAATACAAATCCTACCCCATCTAATGGAATTGTTGTATCTCTAGAATCTACTTTATAAATTTTTATTTTTTTTGTAAGATTTATATTATAAGCAAATTCTTTTGTATCATCTTTTTGAATTTCATCTTGTGTTGGTTTTACTAAAATTAAATTTTGTTGACTTAAATTTGTCAAAAACCATATGTCTGCCCCATATCTCGTTGCAGTAGGAAATTTAACCTTAACCTTTATTTTCTTTATATTTGTATGATTTGCATTCATTTTTACACTTATATAAAAGTTTTCATCTGATTTTATTTCAGTCTTATTTATAAAACTTTCAGTTGTACCTTCAAATTTACTAAACAAAACATTATTACTTGATATCTTACTATCACCTTCAGAATAAACTTCTACTTCATCAACAGTTCCACTAAAATTCCAATTAAAAGGTCCAACTCTTAAATATCCATTACTATCATGAACATATGGTGTTACTGAAATATTATTCTTATCTGTTTTATCTGTTATTGTTATTCCTGAAACTTCATAATTATATAAGAAATTCGCATAATCTACTGATTCATTGTATATTGTTTGTGATTCTGTAGTAAACGGTACAAGCGTATTAGCTTCTGTAGGTCCTATAACTGAACCACCATTATTATAAGCCTCTTCATGTCCTTTAACAACATTATTATACCAATCATTATATGTATGATACAAAGCTATTTGTCCTTTGCTATATGCACCAATTGCAGTTCCATATCCTAACCCATTTGCTTGATTAAAAATATAACCTAACATTGCTGTATATATTGATGGATTCGTAGTTTGTCCTACTGTATCCCAACATCCTCTTATTCCTAAGAATTTAGATATTGTATAATTTCCACCTGAAAAAGGTACATTATGTTGTACACAATATAAATTATTACTTCCCGTTGTTAAATCCGCCGTTGTTACGCTTACAACATTACCAACAAACTGATTATTACCATTTAGTACTTCATAAATTGTGTATGGATTTGCATCTGTTCCCTTTGCATCTTCTGCTTTAACATTTGTAGCAAAAATTGTCAAAATAGCAATTAACATGATAACAATTATTTTCACTTTATTTATTAATTTTTCCATTTTCCATTCATCCTCCTTTCCTATAATACTTTTCTTCTTAGAATAATTTTAACCATACATAGAACTCCAACACTTACTATTGTAACAATCAAAATTGTTATTCCTATTGTTGCTACTACTTGTCCAGTTTTTATACTTAAGATTAATTCTGCTGTACTCATATCATCTTCACCTTTTACTTGGTTAGCTTCTGTTGAATCTACATCTTTTAATCCCAATTCATTATAGCTCTCTGCTATTTCAGCAACATTTGCTATAAGTCCTGTACTATTTTCATTCATTTTCTTTGTAACAATTAATTTTACCTCTTTGCTTTCTCCTGGTTTAATTTTTTCATTTGCTAAACTAGTTGTATAAATATTACTTCCAGAACGATACCAATCAGCATTTAAATCAGAGCTAAAATCAAATTCTGATGATAAATAGTCTACTAGTTTTCTTGCATATCCTTCTACCTCACCTTCATTAGTAACCCTAATTATATATTCAACAACAACTGTTGTTCCATTTACTAATTTAGCATCAATTTCTTCTTTTGCTAAACTTGCATTTGTAAATTCATTTACTTTAGTTCCTTTAGAGTTTTGAACTGTTACTTTACTTACGAACTTTTCAAGTTTTAAATCGAATTTTTTAGCTTCTTGTAATCCAATATTTATATTTCCTATATTCTTATCTGTTACTTTAATTACATCTGTTGCTCCTACATTAACTTCTTTGTTATCAATTATTAAATCTCTTAAAATAGCATTAGAATTATTTTGTTCTGAAATTTCATTTTTCAAATAAGTTGTTAAAATATATTTTTCACTATCATATTCAAATATAACAAAATATTCACCTTGTGGAACATTAGTTAAACTATAAAATCCATTCTCGTTTGTTACTGCCGTAATTTCTTTGCCTTGACTATTTTCTGCAACTTTATTATTTTGTGTATTAAATAATTTAACTGTAATACCACTCAATTCAGTATCTTCTGAATCTTTTTCTCCATTGCTATTTTTGTCTAACCAAGCAACACCAGAAATTACCTTTGCAACGTTATTTTTTTCATCTGAGTTATTTGTATTATTTTCATTGTCATTACTATTATTATCATTGTTAATATTGTTATCATTATTATCATTTTCATCTTGTGAATCATCATCCATATTGTCACTGTTTGTAGATGGTTCCATAATATGTTTTACAGTTTTTTCCTCAATTGTTGAAGCATCCAAATTAAATTTTGTTATGTTGTTAATTTCAATAGCTTCTTTATTATTTGGAATAGCATTTACTACACCTTTTATTATATATTCTTCACTTTCATTTGCTTCTAATGATGTATTAATTTGTAATTGTTTTTGCTTTAATGAATATTCATCTTCACTAATTTTTTCTCCATTTTTTTCTACACTTACAAAAGAAGTATAAGGTGAAATTTCATTTACTATTTCAAAACTATTTATTGTTGTATTTCCATTGTTTTTTACATTAATTTTATAACTTATAGTTTCTCCTGCTTTTACATAGTTTCCACTATTATCAGAGGAAGCATCTAATTCTATATTATACGCTTGAATATTTCTTATAACTTCATTTGAATAAGAAACAGTATTTGCATTCTCTGCTTTTGCTAAAAGGACTGTATCTTTTTTATCTTGATTAAAAATATCCTTTGGTATTAATTGTACTAATACATTCTTCTCTTCATTTGGTTCTAAATTTTCTATTTGTGCAACATTATTTTCTACTGTAACTCCACTACCAGAAACTCTATTTATTTTAATATCAGAATTGTCTTGCAATTCTACTTTAACATTAGTCAATTTTTCTTTTGATATATTTTTTATGCCAATAATATAACGATATTCATATCCTGTTTTTATAATTCCTGTGTCATCAACTGGAGACAATGTCATCGCTAATTTTGAAGATTCAATTTTATTAGAAACTTCATTAGATTTTTTACTTACTTCTCCATATTGAGTTGTTATTGAATTTACAACTTCTTTTCCAGCCATATTTTCATCAACTTTAACTTGATAGCTTTCTGTAAATGTAGCCCCTTGTTTCAAAGATGGTATTTCTATTTCCACCTGTTTTCTATCAGCATTTTCTAATACCGCGTTATAATTACTAGAACCATATTCAACTTTACTTACTTCAACATACTTAGTTCCTTCTGGCACTTGACCAATAACCTTAATATTTGAGGCATCTTCTGTTCCTATATTTGTAACTGTTACATCATAACGTATATATCCTGCCTCTTTTGCACTTTTATTCTCTTTTCCTATTACATATGATTTTAAAGAAGTTTCTATATTGGCTCCAATTCCTGTAGTTAAACTTAAATTATCTAAATTAACGCTCTTATTTTTTGATATATTACTTTCTTTATAGTAAACAGTATATCCTTCTTCTGCAGATTCATTGTATTCCAAATCTGAAGGTATTGTAATAGCATAATCAATATCAACTTCTTCTAATACTGCTAATTCATTTATTACAACAAGATATTTTTTTACTTGTTTTGAATCTTCAATTTCTTCTTGCCAATTATTGTTTGCATCTTGTAAATTTTCATCTGCATTCTCATTTGTAGAATAATATATCTTTGCTCTATTTGAATCTATACCAGAAATTACTAAATTCCCTACTGCTATATCAATATTATTATTATTTATAGATTGTTTTGTTGGAAATGTTCCCAATATTTTTACATCTGTAATTTTGTCTCCATTATTATTTATAATAGTTTTATTAATATCAACATTTTTAGTATTTGAAGAAACTTCCAATTTAGCACTCTTTATACCTTCATTATTAACTACATCAATTCCATAATCTGAAATTTGATTTGTTGTAACAACTCCTGCATAAGAAACAATATTAATATCTTTAATATCTTCACCGTTCTTTTCCCCATTTTGATATTTTGTTGCATTTTGATTTGTATAACTCAATCTTACTTGTTCTGTAGTACTAGCTATTTTTTTACTTGTTGATAAATTAGTATTTATAATTATTGTAGCTCCATCAATAGCTTCTTCTTTATATTTAGTTTGTTCTCCACTAAGTATTATTTCTATAATATTTCCTTTTAAAGTAGCCCTTTGTATTTTTAATTCATCTTCATCTATTAAATTAATAGAATTAACTTCTATTTTTTCTATTTTTTCCGGTAACTCAACTCTTATTACTGGATTTTTGTATAATTCATTTTTTTCACTATTTGTATGTAATACAACTCTAAACTCAACATTATTATTTGCTGTCATTGCTGATAACTCTGTTCTATTCATCTCAATACTTGCATATGTTTCAGTTTCTTTTAATTCGACATTTGATTTTATATCTTCATAAGCATTATTATAGTTATCTATTAGATAAGAACTAGAAAATCTCATTTCTAATTTATCTGCATTTTTTATATCACTATTAACTACATTTTTTATAGTTCTAGTTGTATTCATATGGATCTTTCCTGCTTTTTCAGGAGAAGATATTTCCATTTCTATAGAAGATATTTTTTCTGGATAATTTATAATAATATTTCCATCTTTATCAATCTCTGTATCTTTAGAAATATTTGCTATTATTTCATCTGTTTGTTTATTTTTTATTGTCAATATCCCTTTATCACCCAAAATTTCTTCTATGTTTTTCTTATTAAATTTAGTAGACTTATATTCTGAAACTATTTTTTTATCATTAATTGTGTTTTCATATTCTATTACTGAAATCTTCTCTGTTGTTCCAATCATATTAATTTCTATATTATTATCATATGATATATCTTTTTCAATTCCAGCATATAACTTTCCTTTATATACACTTGATTCTTTTTGATTTATATCAAGTCTTACAATTGCATCTTTTTCTTCATTTTCTAAGGTAATACTATTACTTGATTTTATTTGTGTTTGATTTTTATCAAAAACTTGAATATTAGAAGAAATATCTAATTTTTCATTTTTTATTTCTACATCTTTATCAAAAACATATGTAATTATAAAATCATCTTGTCCATCTTTTAACCAAGATACAATATTATTATCTTCTTTATTTTCAATTTCTATATTTAGCATCCCTGTTGTCTTATCGTAATTCCAATTGTCATCAATTAACTCTTTCCCGTTTGTAGCTAATTTATTATATGAATTAACCAAAACTTTTTCTGGGTATTTATCTGAAATTTTAGGAGTTTGAATTTGAATACTAGATTTTCTCAATGGAAAAGCATTGTCCTTTAAGCCTGATTTAATTTCTAATTGTATAATTCTTTTCTCTTCTCCATTATAAGAAAATACTTTATTTGTAACAACTTCTTGTGTTAATATAGCAGTATCTTCTGTATTTATAAAATTTAAAGTAACGCTTCTATCTGCTTTTATAGAAATATCCTTTTCTTTTTGATCTCTATAAATTCCCTCTATACTTGCCACACTCTCCAAATTAATCAAATTCAAATCAAATTGCTCGTCTCTCTTTAATTCAATACCAACTTGTATCTCTTTTTCTTCTCCAGCATTAATTTGATTTAAATAAATTACATTGTCTTCAATTTTATTCACTGCATCACTTAAAATATTAGATTTTAAATTAAAGTTAGCTGTTCTTAAATTAATTTTGCCATCAAAATATCCTTCTTGTTTTACTGCCACTTTAAAATATAGTACTAGTGAATCACTATTTGGATTTGCATCAATATTTGTAACACTATCTCCATTATTATTTTTAAAATAAACTCCAAATTCTACGTTTTTATTATTAGTTTTCTTAAGAATGCTAATAGCATCAGCAGCATAAGAAACTGCATTAACTCCTAACAATAAAAAATTAGAAAATGTTAATGTAGCAATAATCATAATTACTGTAATAAAATTAAGTATTTTTTGCTTCATAATTTTTACCTCCTAAAATAAAAACACTTTTTCTTCTTATATATATTATATTTTATAGATATATACGTCAACTACTCATAATAATAGTATTTCATCCTACATTGCGGAAGTTCTTTAAAGATTATTATTTATTACATTTATATTATTTTTTTATTGCAATTTTATTTCATTAATTT
>UMBH01011909.1_pt1 | contig 12922 bp, 9 predicted proteins | sample 1963921 | NCBI WGS metagenome assembly UMBH01 (sample SAMEA4835937, study PRJEB28245) | human gut metagenome | biome: gut microbiome; material: fecal sample | place: Denmark | collected 2008
AGTTCTATTCTTTAATTTACATTTTGTTATTCAGTTCTGAAAATAGCACAATTCCAGTATTATTCTAGGCTATTCACCCGAAAAGATACTAGAGGGATTTTTAATAAAACTTGCGGAATTTTATGATTACAAATTATCACCTAACTTTCTAGAAAAATACGAAAAGGAATTGCCTCATTCTCCTTCTTACTATGAGAATGATTATCAATTTTACAGGAATAGAAAAAAGAACTATTTTTAATTCGTAAAAACCTCCCGGTACATTAATTTGCACCGGGTAATTTTATATATTCCAAATTGTTCTAAACCATGCTATACTAAAAGAGCTGTCGAACCTCCAGCAGAAAGGAGGTGGCCACGATGGAAGAAATTCTCACCACATTTCTTGTCTCCGTTGTAGCAGGCGTAGTTAGCTACTACATATGCAAACGGCTGGACGGTAGACGATAGGCAGCAACAGCCTAAACGGAATAACTCACCGTAACGAGCAAGAAAGCCCCCAGAGCTGCAACTCTGAGGGCTTTCACTTTGCCACTTGGAATCTCACCACATTCCTTAGCTGTTATTATCATATGCTATTACCGGTAAAAAGTCAACTCAAAACGTCACGGAGCTCTCCATATTTTCTGGCGTTTATCCTAAAAACGTCACAAAACCATATCTCTGAATCAACCCACATATCCAGAAATGGCTTAAAATCAACACTTTCCAGACTTCACGGTATAAATATATTGCTTTTCGCCACAAAAAGCGGTGGGTATTTTTTTATCTGATCATTTGTTTTTCAGTTCTTCCACTGCTTTTTTGATTCTTGCACATGCTTCCTGAAGATCCTCATAGCTGCATGCGTAGGAAATTCTTAAGTATCCCTCTCCCTCGGAACCGAATGCGGAACCAGGTACCAGAGCGATTTTTGCATTGTCAAGAAGGTACTCGGCAACTTCCATGGAAGTCATTCCAAGGCTCTTGATATTTACGAAGATGTAGAACGCACCATGTGGATTGTTGCAGCTGATTCCGTCGATCTCGTTCAGTGCTTTTACCACATAATCTTTTCTTCTCTGATACTCTTTTCTCATTGCCTCAACATCTTCTGCACAGTCGCTTAGTGCGGTAAGTGCTGCTTCCTGTACGAAAGAAGATGCACAGGTAACGGTATACTGATGAACACGTACACAAGCCTGGATAATTCCAACCGGTGCACACATATATCCAAGTCTCCATCCTGTCATGGAGTAAGCTTTTGAGAAGCCTCCTAATGTGATGGTTCGCTCTTTCATTCCCGGAAGGGATGCGATGCTTACGTGCTCAGTTCCATCATATACAAGCTGGCTGTAGATCTCATCTGCAATCACAAGAAGATCATGTTTGATGGCGATCTCACTTAATTTCTCAAGTGTCTCTCTGGAGAATACACCACCGGTCGGGTTACTCGGGTTAACAACTACAATCATCTTTGTTTTGTCTGTGATCTTGGACTCCATCTCCTCAAAGTCGATCTGATAATCATTCTCCTCTTTCAGGCTGTATGTTACAGGAACTGCGCCAAGTGCTGACGGAACATGGATGTAGTTCAGCCATACCGGGTTCGGAACAAGGATCTCATCTCCAGGATCCAGGAAAGCGTCCATGGATGCAAAAGTAGCTTCACCAACACCTACGGTTACAAGGACTTCAGATGCTTCATAATCTGTACCATGGTTCTCGTTCTCCCATTTTGCAATGGCTTCTCTCAGTTTCGGGATACCATAGTTGGATGTGTAAAATACATGTCCTGCTGCAAGGCTCTCATTTGCTGCTTTTTTGATCTTCTCCGGTGTATCAAAATCCGGACGTCCGATCTCCAGGTGAATGATCTTCTCTCCTGCCTGCTGCATTTTGTTTGCTTTTTCCATTACTGCACGGATACCGGAAAACGGAAGGCATTCCATTCTTTTCGCTGTCTTGTACTCCATATTCATTTCCTCCTGAACCCTTTTATTTTTCTGCGGATATTCCGCTGTTTTTACTGCATTTAATATTTAAGCGTATAGCTGATGTCTCAACTATACGCTTAAATGGTATCATCGTAGTAATATTAAGTCAATTTAATAATTTGTATGTATAATATTAAGATTTTTTATATTTACTTACGCGTTATATTTTGTTTCGTCAAGCTCATTTTCTTTCTTGTTAACGATAACGTTGACTGTTGCATCACCGATTACGTTAAGCGGAAGAAGTGCCATCTCAACCGGACGGTTGATTGCTACAACAAGTGCATATGCGATCATGCAGAGGTCAGATGTCCAGCCCATACCGGAAAGGATTGTTACGATCAGAGTTGTTCCGGCGATCGGGATAGCCGGGCAGCCCATTGCCGCACAGATGGAAAGAAATGCGACTGTGATCAGGTTTGCCGGTGTAATGTCAATTCCGGATGCTGTTGCGATAAATGTTACTGCAAACATATGCATAACAGTTGTACCGTTCATGTTGATGGTCATACCTGTAGGAAGAACGAAGCTTGTGATCTCCTGGGAGCATCCAAGTTCATCAAGGCATGTTCTGGTGTTCAGCGGAAGGCATGCTGCGGAAGAGTTTGTGGAGAATCCGAATACACCAACTTTTGCGATCTTCTTAAGGAATTTCATCGGGCTTAAGCCTGTTGTAAGGCCGATACCGATCGGGTAAATCGTTACTACAAGTACAAACAGTGTCAGCATTGCGCCTACGATGTAAGCTGCTGCCGGTGCCAGATACTCAGCTCCGTAGATTGCGAATGTACGGGAGATCAGGCAGAAGATTGCTACAGGACCAACTTTGTTGATCAGGAATGTCAGATACAGGTTGATGATGTCGCTTAAGTTCTCAAGTACGCTTTTCAGCGGTTTCATCTTGTCGCCAAGTGCGTTCATGCAAAGACCAAGAACGATAGCTACTACTACAACTGCAAGGATGCTGTTATTGCTGCTGAATGCGGTTCCGATATTGGACGGAACTGCTGTTACGATTGTTGCAAGCGGGTTGAACTGATCCAGTGTTGCAGCCTCTGTAACTGCCTCTGCCGGAAGTTTTACGTTGAAAAATCCAGCTGTTTTCATTGCGAATGCAACAATACCTGCGATAAGTGCGCCAACTACATAGAAGCAGAAGAATCCAAGTAATGTACGTCCTGCAATTCTTCCAAGCTTGGAGGAACTGGAGATACTGCACATTGCAAGGCTTAAGGATACCAGTACCAGCGGTACGATCGCCATCTGTAATCCTCTCATGAACAGCTGTCCGATGATGTAGAAGAGACCGATGGAATGAAATCCCTGATCTGCTGTGATATCCTGGAACAGAAGTGCATTGATCACGTTCCATGTCCCCTCTGACATCTGCTGTTTCAGAAGCATGAATCCAAGTCCTACGACCAGACCGCCGACCAGAGCGATCATCATGTTTCTTACTATGTTGTTCTGTTTTTTCTCTTTTGCCATAGTTTCCACCCTTTCCTTTCTTATCCTAAAAAAGTGCACTTTTCCATATAAAGAGAGCCGGACAAATCAACGCAGTAATCCCTTGTACTAAATCTCCTTTGATTTATCCGGCACTCTATCTCTCATGTGAATGTAATGTACTTTATTTAGTTTTTATAAGTGTTTGATCTCAATACCCTCTTCTGTGAATTTTTCACGGATCTTCTGTACAAAAGCGAGTGCTTTCGGTCCGTCTCCGTGTACACAGAGTGTGTCTCCCTTGATGTCAAGCTCTTTTCCGTTGATGGATGTTACTTTTCCTTCTTTGATCATCTTCACGCATCTTTCGATGGCAATGTTCTCATCTGTGATCATGGATCCCTCCATCTTTCTCGGTACAAGAGAAAGATCATCCATGTATGCACGGTCTGCAAAGATCTCGGATGCTGTACGGAGTCCCTTGCTCTCAGCGATATCACCGAGAACTGCTCCTGCACAGTAGTAAACGATCAGATCTTTGTCATACTCACAGATTGCCTCGCAGATTGCTGTGGAAATGTCCTCATCATACTGGCAGGCATTTCCCATTGCTCCATGAGGAGCGACATGCTGAAGCTTCATTCCATAGCTTTTTGTGAATGCAGCCAGTGCTCCGATCTGGTATCTGACGTAATTCTTAACTTCATCATGAGAGAGAACCATCTTTCTTCGTCCAAAGCCAAGAAGATCAGGATATCCAGGATGGGCTCCAACCATAACGCCACGTTCCTTTGCCATGCGGACTACCTTATCCATTACCATTGGATCGCCTGCATGCCAGCCACATGCTACATTTGCTGTTGTGACATATTTAATGATTTCTTCATCTCCGCCCAGCTTGTATGCGCCAAAGCTCTCACCCATGTCACTGTTTAAGTCAATACTGTACATGTTGCTACCTTCCTTTCTTTCTTTACTTGATAAAAGTATAACATGTTAAATAAGAATAATAAAATAGATTATTATTTCAGAATATATTAATGTTTTCTATATTTCTTTTGTAATAGATTTTACATTTCTTTTATTCTTTTTAGAAAAAAATATTGACATCAGATAAAACATATGCTTAAATAGTCATATGAACATTCAATCATATATTCATATAAATTTCAAGGAGATTTCATATGGAAGAGAGCTTAAAAAAGAATTCCATGGAGTCCACGGATTCCTGTGGCTGCGGTTGCGGCCACGACCATCATGAGGAACATGAGCATGAGGAACATGCACATGAAGAACACCATCACCACGATGATGAGCATTGTGGATGTGGCTGCGAAGATCATGAGCATGAACATCACCATCATGATCACGATGATGACCACTGCGATTGTGGCTGCGAGGATCATGATCACGAATATCACGAGCATGAACATCATCACCATCATCACGACGATGACCACTGCGGCTGTGGTTGCGAGGATCATGAACACGAACATCACGAGCATGAACATCATCACCATCATCACGACGATGACCACTGCGGCTGTGGTTGCGAGGATCATGAACACGAACATCACGAGCATGAGCATCACCATCATCACGATGACGAACACTGCGGTTGCGGCTGCGGGGATCACGACCACAACCACGAGCATCACGAGCACTCCCACAGCACAGCATCCGCAAAACGTGTCTACATCCTGGAGAACCTGGGCTGTGCCCACTGTGCTTCCAAGATGGAGGAACAGATCCAGCATCTTGACGGCGTAGAAAGTGCAACCATCACTTTCGCCACCAAACAGCTTCGCTTAAACGCCGCTGACCCAGATGCTCTGCTTCCGCAGATCCGCAAGATCTGCACCTCCATTGAATCCGAAGTCAAAGTTGTTCCGAGAAACCCGAAGCCAGCCGCTTCTGCTGACGTAATAACCAAGATCTACCTTCTGGAGAACCTGGGCTGCGCCCACTGTGCTTCCAAAATGGAAGAACAGATTGCAGACCTCGACGGCATCTCCGAAGCCACCATCACTTTTGCTACCAAACAGCTTCGTGTAACCGCAAAGGATCCGGACCGCTACCTTGATCAGATCCGTAAGATCTGTACCTCCATTGAATCCGAGGTCAAGGTTGTTCCAAGAAGCAACAATTCCGGAGAAAAGACAAAAACTTATATTCTGGAAAACTTAGGCTGTGCTAACTGTGCTTCCAAAATGGAAAAACAGATTGCAGACCTCGACGGTATTTCCGAAGCTACCATCACTTTTGCAACAAAACAGCTCCGCGTCACCGCAAAGAACCCGGACCGCTACCTTGATCAGATCCGCAAGATCTGTACTTCCATTGAATCCGAAGTTGTAGTAAAAGAAAAAGATCCGAAGCCAAAATCACAGACAGCTACATCCGAAACTCACCCATCCAGCAAAAAGAAATCTTTTTCCAAAGAAAAGATCGACACGATCTGTATTATCATCGGCGCGATCCTCTTTGTTGCCGGTGAGATCATGGAACACAAAGGATTTGCAGATACTGCCACTCTTCCGTTATTTGTGATTGCATATCTGGCACTTGGCGGTGTGATCGTTGTAAAGGCAGCCAAAAACATCTCCCACGGACAGGTATTCGACGAAAACTTCCTGATGAGTGTTGCAACTCTCGCTGCTTTTGCCATCAATGATTCCGCTGAGGCCGTAGGCGTTATGCTCTTCTACCGAATCGGCGAGCTTTTTGAGGAAAAAGCCGTTGAGCGAAGCCGCGGACAGATCATGGACGCTGTAGATCTTCGCCCGGAAGTTGTAAACCTTGTTGTTGGCGATGATATTCAGGTGATCCCATCTGAAGAAGCTCAGGTTGGCGATGTTCTCCTGGTCCGTCCTGGCGATCGTATTCCTCTTGACGGAGTGATCATCGAAGGAAGCAGCCGTATCGACACATCCCCAATCACAGGTGAGCCTGTACCGGTTGCTGTAAATGAAGGTGATGAGATCACTTCCGGATGTGTAAACACTTCCGGTCAGTTAAAGATCCGCGTGGAAAAACCTCTCGAAGAGTCCATGGTCACACGTATCCTGGATTCTGTAGAAAATGCAGCAGCAAGTAAACCGAAGATCGACCGTTTTATCACACGTTTTGCAAAAGTGTACACTCCTTGTGTTGTAGGAATCGCTGTTGCAACAGCACTGATTCCATCCCTTGTAACCGGAAACTGGCATTACTGGATCTACACAGCCATCACCTTCCTGGTAATGAGCTGCCCATGTGCTCTTGTACTTAGTATCCCGCTTGCATTCTTCTCAGGCATCGGTGCCGGTTCCAAGAAAGGAATCCTGTTCAAAGGCGGCCTTTCCATCGAGGGATTAAGCAACCTTGGCGCTGTAGTTATGGATAAAACCGGAACCATCACAGAAGGTAACTTCCAGCTTCAGAAAGTTGTAACTGCCGGTAAATATAACGAAAACGAACTTCTTTCCATGTGTGCAGGCTGCGAGCAGAACTCCACACATCCGATTGCAAACAGTATTGTAGCTGCCGCAAAAGAACGCGGAATCCAGTTTGAAAAACCGATCTCTCTGGAAGAAATTTCCGGACATGGAATTGTCGCAGAAATGCCGGAGGGAAAAGTTCTCTGTGGAAACCGCAAGCTGATGGATAAATTCGGCGTCACCATCGGAGAATTAAAAGAAGCCTCTTACGGCTCTGAAGTATTTATGGCTGTAAACGGAACTTTTGCAGGATATATGCTGATCTCCGATACTATCAAACCAGATGCAAAAGAAGCCATTGCTTCCCTGAAAAAACTCGGTCTTCACACAGTTATGCTTACCGGAGATTCCGAAGACAGTGCAAATGCCGTAGGAAAAGACGCGGGAATCGATGAAATTTATGCCAAGCTCCTTCCGGAAGACAAACTCAACGCCCTGAAAAAGGTCCGTGAGGCACACGGAACGGTTATGTTTGTCGGTGACGGAATCAACGATGCTCCTGTACTTGCAGGTGCAGATGTAGGCGCGGCCATGGGAAGTGGTGCAGATGCGGCTATCGAGGCTGCAGATGCCGTATTTATGAACTCCAACGTAGATGCGATTCCTCAGTCTATCGCCATTGCACGAAACACAAACCGCATCGCATGGCAGAACGTAATATTCGCCCTTGTGATCAAGATCGCCGTTATGATCCTTGGTCTTGCCGGACATGCCAACATGTGGATGGCCGTATTTGCAGACACTGGCGTTGCCATGATCTGCGTGCTGAATTCCATTCGTATCCTGTATAAAAAATAAAAAATTTGACCGGTGCGTTTTTTTCAGCTACAATAGAAGTTAATAGTTTGGAGGATGCGCAAATGAAGAAACCACATATCGATTACCCGATCAATGATGATACGCTTTACCGGCTTGCCGACCTGTTCAAGGTCTTTGGTGATCCTACCAGGATCCGTATCCTGTATGCGCTTTCTGTAGAAGAACTTTGTGTGCAGGATATTGCCGACCGGCTTTCCATGACACAGAGTGCGATTTCTCATCAGCTTCGTGTGCTGAAGCAGATGTCACTGGTCAAATTTCGAAGAGATGGAAAAACAATCTTCTACTCCCTGGCAGACAGCCACGTGGCAACCATCATGAATCAGGGTCTGGAACACGTAACAGAAGAATAAAACATAAAAAGCACCAAAAGCCGATCCGCTTTCCAGCAATGGAAATAGCAGATCGGCTTTTTTATAAATAACGTTCAGTTCCGGCTTTTTTTATTCATTTACACAATTAATAGCATCAACCGTCTTTTTATACTCAGAAGACACTTTTTCAAGAAGTTCCGGCAGCTTTGCCTCATCCGGAGCACCGCCTCTGAGTTCTTCTGTCAAATCACTGGAAACTTTAAACAGCTGTGTGAATCCCAGATTTGCACAAACACCCTTTAATGTATGGGCAGCACGGAAAGCTTCCTCATAATCCGCTTTATCCATGGTATCGACAAGTGTCTGATAACTTGGATCATCAAGGAATTTTCTGGCAAATTTTTCTACCAGCATTTTGTTTCCCGCAAAACGTCCAAGCACCTCTTCGTAATTACTTTCAATCGCACTATAGCACTGTTCAATTGTCATTGTATATTTCTCCTTTCCATCAGGCATCCTCCGTATTTTCACGGTCTGTTTCCTGGCCTGTACATTATTTATATTTCTCTCTCGCTCTGTGGTGAAGTACCATCGCTCCGTATGCAGGCATTCTCACATGAAGGATTCCCGCATCCGCAATATATTTCTCTGCCTTTTCTGTGTAGCCATCTCTGGAAGAAAGCATCAGGCGCTGAAAAGCTGTCGCTTCTTTCCGGCTTACACCTGTTTTCCAGGCTGTTACCCTCACATCTCTCTCATAATCCTGATTATTGATGATCACAATGATCTGCTCAGAATCAGAAAAGCGGCCATAACTTAAGCCCTGATGATCGTTCCACAGAAACTCCAGGGAACCTTTTGCAAGGAGCGGATATGCCTTGTGTATACAGATCATCCGTTTATGAAAATCCAGCATCTCAAGATCTTCTTTTCCCCAGGGATAAGTTCTGCGGTTATCCGGATCTGTAAAGCCACACACACCGGCCTCGTCCCCGTAATATACCGTAGGTGCACCTGGCCACGTCATCTGGATCACAACCGCCTCTCTCATGATCCCAGGATTAATGCCTGCGGATGCCGCCTCTGCACCTGCATAGGAAAGCCTTCCTACTCTGTGGTTGGTTCTTGTCAGGAATCTGGAATGATCATGGTTGGAAAGCTCATTCATGGCCCCGTAAAGAGCTCCCATGTGCAGTGACCGCATATGATGCTTCATGGCACCGATAAAGGCCTCACTGTTACCGTAGAGGTCTTCCCTGTACTCATCGCTGTGTTTCTCCATTCCTGTCAGAAACCAGGTCACAGGCTCCATAAAAGCGTCATAGTTCATAACCGTATCCCACTCATCACCCAGAAGCCAGCTCTCCGGATTTCCGTAGTGTTCTGCAAGGATCACCGCATCAGGATTAGCCTCTTTTACCGCTTTTCGGAACTCTTTCCAGAAATGGTGGTTAAAATCATTGCTGTGTCCCAGATCTGCAGCCACATCCAGTCTCCATCCATCTACGTTATATGGTGGAGAAACCCATTTCCTGCCAACATCAAGGATTGTCCGGCAAAGTTCCTCAGATCCTTCGTAATTCAGCTTCGGCAAAGTATCATGGGTCCACCAGCCGTCATAGGTGGGATTATATGGCCAGCGATTCTGATCCTGGAAGCAGAAGAAAGAACGATAAGGGCTGTCCGCAGAAATATAGGCTCCTTTTTCGTATCCTTCCTGATTTTCATAGATCCGTTCTCTGTCCATCCATTTATTAAAAGATCCACAGTGGTTAAATACCCCGTCCAGGATCACTTTCATTCCTCTCCTGTGGATCTCTTCCACAAGCTCCCGGAAAAGCTCGTTGCTGGCCTTAAGATTCCGTTTATCGGTCACACGGCGGATATACTTAAGCGCATGGCTGTTATCCCGGTCTCCGGGGCTCAAAAGGCCGTCACAGTCCTCCACGATCTTTCCGATATGAGGATCGATATGATCATAGTCCTGGCAGTCATATTTGTGGTTGCTTGGGGAAACAAACACCGGATTCAGATAGATCACATCCACCCCAAGTTCCTGGAGATAATCCAGTTTATCCATAACTCCCTGAAGATCACCGCCATAAAATTCCCGTACCCCCATGACTGCCGGAATCTTTCCCCAGTCATCCACTTTCACGGAAATATCCCCGATATAGGAGTATTCTCCGGTTTCCACATCGTTGGAAGGGTCTCCGTTATAAAAGCGGTCCACATAAATCTGGTACATGACAGCACCCTTCAGCCATTCCGGCACATGATAATCCGGATAGATCTCAAATTCTGTCCGTTCCTCATGCCTGGTGCTAACACCATCTGTATCATAATAGCAGGTAACAAGCCCTGAATGGATTTCAAAATAATAGTGTACAATGTCCTTTCCCATTATGATCTGTGCAGTATAGTAATCAAAACTTCCGGAAGTCCTCTCCCGTTTCATTTCCAGATATTCTCCGTCATGCACAAGACAGACGTTGTCCACGTTATTTCTCTGGGTACGAAAACGGATCGTAACTGTATCACCTTCCCGCGGCTCCACAGGTGTACGGTAATATTCCGTCCCGTCACTGAACATTGCGTCTTTATTTAATACCGGACTCATATTGAGTATATACCGCATCTTCTTTGCAGTCTCCATGCTTTCATATAACATTCTATCTTCCTCATTCCGTTTTTAGTACCATGTTTTTAAATATATTATCTTAATTTTTTCCATCCCGCAAGCATATATATCTGTTTTCTCCGTAATCCGTCTTTTATTTTTGGGCAGTAAAAAAGGCAGCTGGTTAAGCTGCCTTTTTTGGAGAAGGTATTTCTTCTTATGGGGTGTAGCAAAAACTATATAATGTATTGGGGGGTTTTTACGATATTTATAGTACCATGTGTCCCCCAAAAAGTGTGCACAAAGTTCACAAAATTCAATATATTTTTTTGTGCATTTTATTCGTTTGTTTTTGCAACCTCTTCTTTTTCTGTTGTAAAAAGTGCTTCAAACTCTTCACGATGTATCTTTTCCTTCTCGAGAAGAAGGGCCGCACAGCTGTGAAGAACGCCGATATTCTCACGGATGATGCTCTCTGCATTCTCATGGCACTCACGGATGATACGGGAAATCTCCCCATCAATCTCTCTTGCCACTTCCTCACTGTAGCCTCTGGTATGTGCCAGATCACGGCCGATAAACACTTCATCGTCATCGTTACCATAAGCGATCAGGCCGATCTTTTCGGACATACCATATTTCATTACCATGGAACGGGCAGTCTCTGTGGCACGTTTGATATCATTGGATGCACCTGTTGTAATATCTCCGAAAATGATCTCCTCAGCCACACGGCCTCCCAGAAGCGTTGTGATGTCCTCCAGCATCTTGTTTTTTGTATTGAACATCTCATCGTTATCCGGAAGCGGCATGGTGTAACCGGCAGCTCCCATACCTGTAGGAATAATGGAAATGGTGTATACCGGATCCATATGCGGAAGTACATGAAACAGGATCGCATGGCCAGCCTCATGATAAGCTGTGATCTTCTTCTCTTTGTCAGAGATGACCTTGCTCTTCTTCTCCGCACCGATCCCAACTTTAATGAATGCTTTTTTGATATCTTTCTGCATGATGTAAGGACGGCTTTCTTTTGCTGCGTCAATGGCAGCCTCGTTGAGAAGGTTCTCAAGATCCGCACCGGTAAATCCAGCCGTTGTCTGGGCGATCTGATGAAGGTCCACATCGTCTCCCAGCGGTTTGTCCTTGGCGTGGACCATCAGGATTTCTTCTCTGCCCTTGACATCCGGACGTCCCACACCGACTTTTCGGTCAAATCGTCCCGGACGGAGGATTGCCGGATCCAGAATATCCACACGGTTGGTCGCTGCCATTACGATGATACCCTCATTTACCCCAAAACCATCCATCTCTACAAGAAGCTGGTTCAGTGTCTGCTCTCTCTCATCATGGCCGCCGCCCATTCCGGTTCCTCTCTGACGGGCTACCGCATCGATCTCATCAATAAAGATGATACACGGTGCATGGCGCTTGCCCTCTTCAAAAAGATCTCGTACACGGGAAGCACCGACACCTACGAACATCTCCACGAAATCCGATCCTGAAATGGAGAAAAACGGAACACCGGCTTCTCCTGCAACTGCCTTCGCAAGAAGGGTTTTACCAGTTCCCGGAGGGCCCACAAGGATCACTCCTTTCGGAATTCTGGCGCCTACCTTGGTATACTTCTGCGGGGATTTCAGGAAGTCAACCACTTCCTCCAGATCCTCTTTCTCCTCCTGAAGACCTGCAACATCTTTGAATGTTACTTTCTTATCATCAGGGGTAGACATTCTGGCTCTGCTTTTTCCGAAGTTCATCATCTTCGCATTGCTTCCGCCGCCTCCGGACATCTGCCGGTTCATCATCATAAAGAAAAAGATAAGGATCGCACCGGTAAGTACCACCGGAAGTACTGTTCCGATCATGGAACTGTCTTTGGGTACATTGCGGATCGTCGGATCAATGTCATATTTTTCAAGAAGCTCTTCTGCCTCTTTTACATCGGTTACGTAGACCGTCCTCTGACCGTCTGAAACAATGTTTGCCGTTACATAACCGGTGGGCACTTCTCTGTTCTGATGAATCACTGCATCCGTTACTTTGTCTTCTTCCAGAGCCTTTTCCAGCTGGCCCATTGTGTAACTGCCCTGGATAGATACCTGGTCATTGAGATACAGATATCCTGCGATCAGTGCCACAATAAGCAGAAGGTACAGGCCTATCTTACCTGAATGCTTGCTCACTTGGTTAAATCTCCTTTCAGTCCTCCATCTCCACTACTCCGATGTAAGGAAGGTTTCTGTATTTCTGGGCATAATCAAGTCC
>UMBH01045005.1_pt1 | contig 12312 bp, 6 predicted proteins | sample 1963921 | NCBI WGS metagenome assembly UMBH01 (sample SAMEA4835937, study PRJEB28245) | human gut metagenome | biome: gut microbiome; material: fecal sample | place: Denmark | collected 2008
GTCTATCCCATAAAATCCGAAATACCATTTGCATCGAGAATCGGTATTGACAATGTCTCGTGCTCGATATGATGTCCCTTTTATGGGAGTATTAGCTTCGACCGCTTGAATGGGAATACCTCTCATGATGTGTATACCCAATTTTAAGCCTCTGCTATGCAGATAATCGGCGAGAGGTTTCAACCCTTCTCCGTTTTTTGCAGATGGGAATTTTTCCGTATCGACGATGAGGCGTCCGAATTTGTCGATGATTTGATGTGGCGTTGACGATTCATATTGCTCCAAAGTCTCCATGCCGGGCGCATACCAACCGGCATCGATAACAATGTATTCCCAACCGTATTTTTTCAGATTTTCGGCCATGAAGTCGGCATTGGCTTTAACTTCGTCTTCTGTTACAGAAGTTCCAAAGCATATCCAGCTGTTCCAACCCATCGGTGGGCGTTCGGCTAATATTGCGATGGATTCCGGTTGGTTGGTTTTGTTGTCGTTGGTGCAATTAGAACAAAGTAGGAGTATGAGTAGCCCTATTGCAATTGAGGTTTTGATGTTCATGATATTCAGTTATCGGGGTTAGGATAAGTATGTTATACGTTATTGCCGAAGGATCCGGCAATAACGTATAGCAATAGTTTAATCTAATACGCAGCGGACACTATATCCTCTGTTCCTGTCGTAAGGATAAAGGGCGGCTCCTGAATCGTTAAGTGTGAATCCGTATGTTACTCCCTGATTGGGGAAGTTTACGGGATCGGGATTCCACGGGTACACATCTCCGTCTTTGGGAGCTGTCGAGGTCCAGAAATAGGTATTGGCAAAGGCTTCTATTACATCGTTTTCAGGTATGCTCCAAATGTATCCAGTCCCAGCCATATTGAATCCGATAGAGTTCATACCGACATCTCCGGCATTAGGATCCCAATAGCTTTTTTCTTTTAATATAGTGGCGGGCATAGTGGGGTCACCGCAAGCATTGATTAAGAAGTCCCATTCAGTTTTAGTCGGTATGTGCCAACCTTCGGGCGCTATACCTTGAATTTTTTCACCTTCTTCTGCTCCACGAGTGCCCCGCATGGTGGCGGTCCATGTGTAATACCCTCCGAAAACTTTTGTCCAAGATTCGTCTTCTCCTTCTTGGGGAGTATAGAATTTTACATCATTTTCTCCAAGAGGAGTTCCGTCGGAATAGGTCGTCGCTCTTAAATTGTCGGCCAACCATACGGCATAATCTTCGGATATAGGATCGAAAACACGACATACGCGATATTCTTCGTTGTCACGAGGATCGATGAAAGGTTTATAAAAACGGAACAATTTCATGCTGCGAATTTCGCTGCGGGACAAGGTTCCTTCGTTTTCACTTTCGACCGCCCAATATAATTCACCTCTTTTGTATTCGCCTACGCCCAGTTTACCGAGTAAGTCGTCGAGGTCTTGATGGGTGAGAGATGTGTACATTTCGGTTCCGATATCAATTCTCTCGATGTTGTTCATCTCTTCATCGAGGCTGAATATAAGAGCGTATGTAGCTCCTTCTTTATCGCCTTCCCATTCGAATTTCAGTTTTCGTGTAGGATTTTCGTACAAAAGATCAAACTCTTCCAAATCGTCGGGCGCGTATAGTGTAATGTTACTCTCTTGCCCTTTGGGGTCATTGTCATTGTTGTCCTCGGAACATGAGGTCGTAGCAATGAGTAGTGCTGCTGTTAAATAAAAAAGTGATTTTTTCATTGTAATTGTGTTTTTAGGGTTGATGAATTATTTAGTGATTTGTATAGTACCGATTTGTAGCCAGTCGTTTATGAATTTCCCGTTTTTTACGGCAAGATTCAATCCTGGTTTTTGATTTTGGGTATCGTCTGTAATGGCAACTGCCAATATGTATTGTCCGGCTGGGACAATTAAAGATTCGCTGGTTTTATACGTTTTATCGGTTCCTTTTATCCATGCCGACGGTTCTGCGTTTTCATCGGTGATCCGTTGTTTTATTTCATGGCTTTCGGGATCGAGTAGGGCAAATGAAACTTTATATTTATAGTTCCATCTTTTGTTATTGTTGGGACATACGCCTACCCCGCTATTTCGCCATGTATGCTTTATGGATAATGTATTTCCCATTTGTACCGATGCTGGATATTCTATTTGGATAGGGGTTAATCTGTATCCACCGTTACTAATGAAGTCTTTTACCAAATCTTTGGCGTGGGTTATCCAACCTCTGGTTTCGGTAGCCTCTCTCAAATCGAGTGTATTGGCATGTCCTCGTATAGCGTCTTTATAAGCCTGAGCATAAAAGTCGGACCATGATTTGAATTTGTCGGCATAAAGCGGATCGGTGTTCCACGGTTGATAGCTGTCGGAATTTCCTCCCCAATAGCAGCCTTCGGCTATGAATGCTTTTTGTGGGAAGAGCGAGTTGATGATATTGACTTCTGCATCTTGGAACCAATAACTGCCGATTCCGTCACGGCGAGTCAAAAAATCGTGTTTGTCGATAGCCAATCGTTTTTCATATTCGAATCCTATTTCTGTTCCAAAGTTCACGACAAGTAAAACATTTTTGAAATTCTCGGCATATAGGTCTGTAATCCATTGATACACTTTGAATTTATTATTGTTGTTCAAATATTGTACGTGATGCCCTTCACCCCACCAGCCTAAATTGTAAGCGTCGATAAAATCTACTTGTTCGGGATTGTCGAACTCTTTGGCGAAAGCACGGATAAAATTCCCGAATTTTTCCTGAAAGACGGGGTCGTCGGCATAGGGAGTCCAGTTGTTGTTTTTATTTGCAGGGTCCCAGAGCTTATGGACTGCATAACCTTTGGCTCCGGCCTCTCTTACGAAGTCGGGAGTACCGTTATGAATATTGTCTTGTCCGTCGATGTAAACTCTGAATGCCAATTTCAATCCTCGGTCAAGGGCGCCTTGAATGAGCGCTTTGAAATTCTCGTCATGTTCCCATGCGTATTTACCTTCTTCTGGTTCGAGCTCAGGCCATCGGGAACGCCAATAGAAAATAGAAGTATATTTTTCTGCTGCGGCTCCCTGTTGATTCCAATAGGTATTCGCTTGTGCGACGTAGTCGTTTGCATCGTCGTATAAAGTCCAACCCGATGCTGGATTGCGGATAAGTGTATTTAGGTCGGGTTCGAACGAGATTATTTCATCTCCCGATTGTAGATTGTCTCCGCCACTGTTCTTTTCACTGCACGCTGTAAGATTCATGCAGATACAAAATAGGAATAAATTAGGAAACAGATATTTAAAATTTAATTTGTTCATAACTAAAAACCTTCGTTATTTTTAAGATTTGGATTTTCATAAATTACCGATTGTGGTATTGCATATAGAATGTGTTTGGGTTCGGCCATAAGCTTGCCACGAGCAATGGCATTGGATATTAGTTCTCCATGACGAATCAAATCGGGGCGACGCATGCCTTCCCAACAAAACTCCCAACCTCTTTCTTTTAATAGGTGTGCTCTGAATGCATCTTTATCGGTTATATCATTTATCTCTTTTTCGTATTTGCTGCCTTTGTAATTATCGAATGCTCGTTCCCGTATTTCATGAACGAGGTCTTTGGCCTCTTGGGTCGGACCGTATATTTCGTTCAGAGCTTCGGCTCTGGCCAATATTACTTCGGCATATCGGTTTATTACGTATTCGCTGGCATCCCATTGCCCTGTCGTGCTAGGATTTTCTTGGTATTTCATTGGAACAGCACCCGGTTTACCCGTGTATTCAGTACGGCGGTCGACCATCTTTTTTCCATTCCAATAGGTCGCCAACAAAGCATTTCTCCGTTTGTCTTTGGGATCATAGGTGTCGTAAAAATCCCAGGGAACAAGGAAACCTCCCCATTTAGTCAATGCTATTCCGTTTTGCGATACATAATCGGCGGGTAATGCATGTGCGAGGAAACAGTTTCCTAAGCCGCCTTCGGGGAAATTGGGTATTGGGAAAATTACTTCGCTGTTCCTTTGATTCGAAGGAGACCATATTGACATGTAATCTTTTTGCAGGGAGTATTCTCCGTCTTTTATCATGACTTCGGTAATCGAATCTACCCGATTCCACCACATCATAGCTTTGCCTTCGTCGTTTCGATAGTGGCGTTCTTGACCGGCTTCATGCATATAGAGTTTCAACATATACATTTGAGCGATACCTTTGGTCATTCTCCCGTATTCGCTTGCCGCGAGCAGACTGGCCGGTTTCAAATTTTCTTCTGCTTCTTTTAATTCAGTGTCTATGAAGTTGACATACCATTCTATCGAGGGCCGTTCTGGCATATAAGATTGGGCTTTTTGAGGATCGAGGGCTATATCTGGATCGGTAATTAATGGTACTGTTCCGTAGAGATCATATAGATCATATGCCCACATAGCTCTGAGACATCGGACTTCGGCCATATATCTGCGTTTTATTGGAGCGGATATAGATATTTTTCGCATGCGTTCCAGCAGAGAGGTCGCTTTGGTAACAGCGGGAACTAGTCCGGTATAAAATTGCCCTAAATCGGTTGTTTCGGCAGTCCACAGAAAATCGAGTTGTTTGTCCCATACCCAGTTGCAGTCACATTCATCGGTACAACCGATTTGCATAGTTAGTAGAGAACCCCATGCACAATTATAGCGATCCCAGCCTCCGCCACGTAGTTCGTGGTATATCCCGGTGACAGCGGCTTTGACATCGTTTTCGGTAGTCATCACGTTATCGGAGCCAAGTTGATCATAAGTTTCGTTTTCCAAAGAGCACGAATATGCTGCTATGAGAAACAGCGAGGAGAAAAATATATTTTTAGTTTTCATAATTCATATAGGATTAAAAGGTTATGTCCACTCCAAAAGAATAGGTACGTTGATTGGGGTAACCGGCTTTGAAATCGGTTTCCGGGTCATTGCCAGAGTAAGGTGTAATTACGAAGGGATTTGAAACATCTGCAAAAATCCGGGCTCTGGAAAATACTTTCCGTATCCATTTTTGAGGAAGTGTATAACCCAGAGTGATATTTTTACAACGTATGAACCAAGCATCTTCCCACAGATAATCAGATGGCTGCGGGTATTGGCTTACGAATCCAGACGGATATTTGCTGTGTGGGTTTTCACTAGACCAACGTTCGGATATTTCTTTCATCATGTTTTGTCCGTTTAGAATAAAACGAATATTGGGAATGGAGAATTTTCCACGCGTGGCGTTGTTGACGATTCGGTCGAACATGCCGTAAAAGAATATATTCAGATCGAAGCCTTTGTATTCGAATGTATTTCCAAATCCGATTGAGAAGCCCGGATCGTATGTTCCCAATAATACGATATCCGCTTCATCGATAATCCCGTCCGGGGCATCTGTGTATTGAACGTTTCCGTTTTCATCGGGTATAAGGTTCCCGAAGTCGTCTCGGAGATAACCGTTTACGTCTTTTATTTTATATTCACCGGGCAGCAGGTTGGGCATGGAAGTGGGAGGTGTCTCGTCTATACCCAGAACTCCGTCGGATAGGTATCCGTAGTGAGCTCGAATGGGATCATTCGCTTTTTGCCAAGGGCTTAGTTCGTCTTCGGGATTACGCTCTTTCCAACGGTCTACATATCGGGTGAAATTAAGTTCAGTGTCCCATTTGAATTCTCCTGTAAAATTTCGGCTTTTCAAGGAGATTTCTATACCGGTACTTTGAGTTTTTCCGATGTTGGCGGCTACCGTAGATACTTCCATGAATGATTTTAGCGAGCGGTAACCCAAAAGGTCTTTCACTTCTTTTTTAAAATATTCGAATGTACCACTTAACCGTTGGTTGAAGAATCCGAAATCCAAACCGAAGTTAAATTCGGTTGTTGTTTCCCATTTTAAATCTGGGTTGGCGATTTGCGATTTTGCCGTTCCGGTGTTAATCGAATTGCCAAACACATATTGTTGCCATGCTGCCGTATAGTATTCAAAGGCGTTATTCCCGATTTCACTGTTACCCGTCTGACCTAAACTTATTCTCATTTTTAAGTCGGAGAGGAAGTCGACGTCTTTTAAAAAGTCTTCCTGTTTGATACGCCATGCAAATGCTCCCGACGGGAATATTCCGTATCGATTGTTTTCACCGAATCGGTTTGAGCCATCGACACGAGCAGTGAGAGTGAAAAGATATTTATCGAACAAGTTATAATTTATTCGACCGAAGTAGGAGATGAACATAGTTTTTGACTTGTTGGAAGCTACCGTGGGGCGGGCTGCTTCTCCGGAAGCCAGTGAGTTGTATTTGAATATATCGGTGAAAAATTGTGAATTGGCGGCAGAGAATCCTTCATTGTTGAAATCTTGATAGGAATATCCTGCTAAAATATTGAACTTGTGCGCTTTTGCAATATTGAAATTATAGTTTACGGTTGCTTCTAACAAGCGGTCGAATTGCTGTGCCATACTTTTGCTGGCTTTTCCTCCTTCTTGCTTACCGTATAATGTAGTAGTGGGTATGTAGGAATTTCTTACACCGTTTTGGTCATCGAATCCTATATTGATTTTTGCAACCAATCCTTTTATAATTTCTGCTTGAAGAAAAGCGTTCACCAATAATCTTTTAGTTTGTGTATAGTCATCTATTTCGAGCATGGAAACAGGATTGGGTACAGTAGTCATTCGATCGCTTTGTGCATAATCCCCGTTTTTGTCTCTGACAGGAGTCGTCGGGTCGTACGACATAGCCGAGTTTATCAATCCTGAGTTTTCGAAGTCTTCTGTTCCCAATGGAACATTCGAGGACTTGATGTAACTTTGAGTCGCATTGATTCCGTATTTGAATATTTTATTTATTTGATGTTCGATGTTCAGGCGTCCGGTATAGCGGGTGAAGTCGCTGTTTCTAACAACTCCGTTTTGATCGAAGAAGTTGAATGATGCCATGTATTTCAGGTTGGAAGTTCCGCCAGATACCGATAAATTGTGTTGGTGAATCATACCTTCTCTGGTAATTAAGTCATACCAGTCGGTTCCTTTCCCCGCATTTTTTATATCTTTTGCGTCATAAGGATAGACGATGGGGTCTTTTATCGACGATGGGTTCGTATTTCCGTATGGATATACTCTGTTGTTATAGAGCCATTGCTCTTTGGCGAATTTGTTGGCTTCGGTCATGAATTCTTCGGCTGTCATCATTTCCGTCTTGTTGGCAATTTGTTGGACGCCATAGTTTGCGCTGTAATTGACAACGGGTTTTCCCTCGCGTCCCTTTTTAGTCGTAATGATGATAACACCGTTCGCAGCTCTTGCTCCGTAAATAGCCGTGGAAGAAGCATCTTTTAGAATCTCTATGGATTCGATGTCGTTGGGGTTGATAGAGTTCAGAGGATTACGAGACCCGAAATCGCTATATCTGTTGTCTGCTGCCGGTTCGACTTGGGATCCTCCTACTGGAAATCCGTCGATGATGTATAAAGGTTCGTTTCCGGCTCCGGTAGATGCTTCGCCTCGTATACGTAGAGTGACGCCGCCACCCGGTTGTGCGCTGTTTTGAACTGATGTTATCCCGGCGGCTTTTCCCGATAACATGTGAGAGATCGATGTGTTGGCTGCCATCGGAAGGTCTTCGGTTTTTACCGTGGTAACAGCTCCTGTCAGGTCGCTTTTTTTCATACTGCCATATCCGATAACGACCACTTCGTCGAGGTCATTTATCTTTTCTTGTAGGGTGGCGTTCAATATATTCCCTTTTCCTAATTTTAGTTCTTGGGTATCGTAGCCTACATAAGAGAATTGTATAACCGATTTGTCGGGTACAGTTAAAGAATAATACCCGTCTATATTGGTTATCGTGCCTTTGTTGGCTCCTTTTGCAATGATACTTACCCCGATGAGCGGTTCACCTTGTTTATCGGTTACTCTACCGGAGATTTTTTTGCTTTCGGCTGTGCTTCCTATCTGTTTCGAATCTTTTTCAGGGGCTTTAATGATTCTTACCATTTTACCTTCTATTTCGAAAGAAACCGGTTGGTTTTGGAATATGGTTTCCAAGACCTTTTCGATAGGTTGGTTTTGCAAATCGGCATTGACTTTTTGTCGTAAGTTTACATCATTTGTTTTGACAGAGAAAGAATACCCTTCTTGATTCCGAAGAATTTCCAAAGCTCTTTCTACTGTTATATTCGGGAAGTTGACAGATATGTTTTGTCCGTATCCCATAAAGACGAAGCATAATAAAAATGGGATTATGCCTTTCTTGCATCTCCCGACAATGTCGGCGGAGTGATGAATTTTGTGCCTTTTCATGATAAATTAGTTTGATTGTCAATAAATTTCTATGATTTTACCATCTCGTTTGATTGTTAAATATCCGTCTAAATTCATGGCCGATAGAATGTCATCTAAAGTTTCGTTGTTGACAAATGCCATGTGATAAGGAATTTGTTTGAGTGAATCGTTTTTGATAATTATGTTGACATCGAAATTCCGCTCTAACTGTTTGGCAATATTTTCCAATGTTTCGTTTTTGAAATAGTATTTTCCATCTTTCCATGAAGAATAGTCGGATAGGATAAAATTTTTCTTTTCCAGATTGTGGGTTGTGCGATTGTAATAAACTTGCTCGCCCGGAGAGAGGATACATTTCATTTCTTGGTCTGTCGTACTCGGATAACAGAACGCTACCGATCCATCGAGAAGGGCTACTTCTATTCTGTTGTCGTTGCTGTACGATTTTAAATTGAATTGGGTTCCTAAAACTTCTATACTGCTTTCGTTCGATTTAATGATGAATGGTTTTTCTTTATTTTTTGCCACAGAAAAATGACCTTCTCCCGTAAAGAATATTTGCCGGAAACGGCCGATGAACTCTTCGGGGTAAATAATAGTGCTGCCGGCATTCAACCATACAGTGGTGTTATCGGGCAAAGTGATATGTTTGATGTCGCCATATCCGGCACTTTTTTCTATCCACACTATGTTTTCTTCTTTTTGGTGTTGATAGAATAAGTACCCCGAAAATATAATCAGAGGGAGAATGAGGATTGCCGCAATACGTTGTATCCAGAGAAACAAGTTTGGTTTTTTAGACTTGTTTTCTTGGGGTGCGGAGCTCAGTAGTCGGGCTTTGAATTGCTCGAAAGCGGCTTGTATCTCTTCGGGAGAAGTAGATGATGTAGTATCTTCCAATTCTTCCCATAAGGAGAATAATAACTTTTTGGCTTCTTGACTGTTACCGTTCTTGAAAAACCAACGTTCGACCTTATTGCTTATTTCGGGCGTGCACCGGTCGAAAAAATAACTGGATAGTTCTTGTCTGGTTGGAGTTGGATTCTGCATAATTTTATCTTATATAATATTATACGATTGAAGGAAATTACACACGTAACGACCGTGAAAAAATTTTAATATAAATCTTTATCGGAAAGAAAATGACGATAGGAGATAACAGCTATTTATTTAATAAAGAATATAAACAGCCAGAAAAGGAAGTCTCCTAAATTTTTTTTAATGGTAGCCAATGCGAGGCTGATGTGTTTTTCTACCGTACGTTTGGATAAACCGAGGGTTTTGGCGATTTCGTCATTGCTTAAGAATTGTTCTCGGCTCATTTGGTATATTGTCCTTCGTTGCGGAGGCATGTTTTGCAACGTACGATTGACAATGGATTTTATTTCTTTGATGTTATATTCCGAATCGATTTCGTACTGTAAATTTTGTGGAGTAGACAACATTTTTTCTTGGTATCCGAGCGAATAGTGTTTTTCTCGAAAAAAGTCGTAAACTTCATTTTGTACGATGGTGAATATGTAACTGCTCAAAGTGTTGTCGGACGAGAGTTTTTCCCGATTGGACCACAACTTTAAGAATACATTTTGTGCTATTTCCTCGGCTTCGTATTGATCTTTTATCATACCGAATGCAAAGCTTTTAACCCGAGGATAATATGCGTTGAACAAAATCTCGAATGTTTTGATTTTGCCTGCACGTATCTCTTCTATTTGTTGACTGGTGATTTGCATAAAGTGATGCTGTCGAGGAGCAGCTTGTTTTATCGGCATCAAATTACGGTAAAAAATGATAGAAAAACAATATTTAAGGAATGAAAAGAATGAAGTTTTATAATTCTAAAAATCTACATAGATAAATCAATAATTACCTATGTAGATTTTTTAGAATAAATATTAATATTTATTGGTATAATTGTTTCCAACGGAGATTTTCTTTGTAGGCCGCTTGATTAAAACGTTTCCATGATTTATTTGAAGGTGAGGTCCAGCCACATTCGGCAAAAGCCGCTATACGAGGATATAATTTACGGTACATGTCCGAAGGGGTAGGTATCCATTCTCCCCACATTTGGGCTCCTATTCCGATAATTAAATCCGTTTCTTTTCCGATGATACCCGCCAAAGGATCGAAATGGTATGCTTTTTCGAGAGAAGTGTATGCCGTGTCATAATCGAGGTAGGTATATTCGTGATAGGAGTTAACCACTTGGTATCCTTTTTTAACTGTTTGTTTGATCAAAGAAGGGTCTCCTCTCCAAAAATGTACGATGGTTCCTTCTGCAAGCGATGCTCCGGAGGCTGCATCCTCAAAATCGGTGTAATCGTGTATTTTAACTCCGGTAATTTCATTCCAGCCCATCATGTGCTTTTTTTGGTTTTCCAGGTAATGGGAAATGGTATTTGTGAACCATATTTGGAGATCGGCAGGTGTTTTTATATTCTGTTCTTTCATGAAATTACGTACCTGTGCCGATTTTTTCCATTGGTCGTATTTGACTTCGTCTCCTCCGATGTGAATTGTTTCCGAGGGGAAAAGGTTACATACTTCGTCTAAAACATCTTTTATAAATTGTATGACTTTGGGATCGGCGACGTTATAAGCATGGTATTGTACTCCGAAGCGTGTAGGAACCTTGATAGATTGTTTTTCTGTTCCTAACTGGGGATAAGCTGCAATAGCCGCAGAAGCATGCCCCGGCATTTCGATTTCGGGAACGATAGTTATTTGTCGCTTGGCTGCATAGTCTATTATTTCTTTGATTTCTTCTTGTGTATAAAATCCCTCGTGTACTTTTCCATCGTAAATGTTACTGTTCCAATTCCCTATTTGGGTAGAATCTCGTTTCCCTCCGATTTTGGTCAGTAACGGATATTTTTTTATCTCGATTCGCCACCCTTGATCGTCGGTCAAATGCCAATGAAACGTATTCATTTTGAGACGAGCCATTTCGTCCAATAGCTTTTTAACTTCTTCTTTTCCTTTGAAATAACGGCCTTCGTCCAGCATGAGAGCCCGCCAGAGAAATTTAGGGCTATCGGCTATTTCGACGAACGGAATAACAAGCGTATTGTTTTGAGATGTTATTAGTTGTCTGAATGTCTGTAATCCATAGAATAGACCTTTTGTATCGGAGGCCGTAATTTTTGTTCCATAGTCGCTGGATACGAGCCGATAGCCTTCTAGGCCGATTGTATCGGGTTCTATGTCGAACGTTAAATCGGCTATCCATTTAAAATTAGTAAACTTACATTTGACACCGGTATCGGACAAGAGGTCTTCGATATAATCTTTGTCCATTCCACTTTCGGGAGATAGGTAAATCGATAAGTTTTTCCCTATCGGCCTATATTGAGTTCCGATGGCGATTTGGTTGGGGTAGGGGATTATGTGGACTGTTCCTGTAAAGGGCTGTTGTTGGCAAGACGAGAATAATAAAATGATAATCAGTAGATTGAAATTTGATAAATTTTTCATGGTACTATTGTTTTTTATTTATACGGATAATTTTTTGAACGTACGTAATCGGTTATTTTCTTTTTTGAATCGAGAACAAAAATATATTTATCTTTGTACTCTTAAAAAAGGATTGTTTATGTTGCGGTTACATACACTTTTTGTTTTTCTCTTTTTTGTATTTATTTCGGCTTATGGAGCTCAAACGTATTCTGTAAAAGGAGTGGTGACGTCTCATGCAACGGGTGAGGGATTGCCCTTTGTCAGTGTGGGTATTTGGAATACTCCGATGGGGACGATGACCGATTCTTTGGGTAATTATTTCATTGGAAATTTATCTCCGGGAATGTACCGCATACAGGTTTCTTCTGTCGGATATAAAACTTATGTCTCTCCTGAGTTTCGTATATCGTCTTATGATTATACGCTCGATATAGCGTTGGAAGAATCGCAGGTGGCTTTAAGCGAGGTAAGTGTTGTGGCCGCTCCGTTTAGAAGTTCGATAGAGAGTCCTATCGCTATGAGGGTTATCGGTGTGCAGGAGATAGAAAAAAGTCCGGGCGCAAACCGGGATATTTCGAAAGTCGTAAATTCTTTTCCCGGTGTGGCTTC
>UMBH01037732.1_pt1 | contig 12131 bp, 10 predicted proteins | sample 1963921 | NCBI WGS metagenome assembly UMBH01 (sample SAMEA4835937, study PRJEB28245) | human gut metagenome | biome: gut microbiome; material: fecal sample | place: Denmark | collected 2008
TCATGTCTAAGATATTTTCTTTGGACAGCAGTGATGTGAAAGATAAAATAGATTTAAAGATAAGATAATGATATACGTATTATTTATATTAGCTGTATTTTCTGCTACCTTTCTGAATTCTAATATTTCTACAGTATTGGGTTATGAAAATAATGTTACTACAGTGGCTTTTTTGCCATTAACTTTATTCATCATTATACAGTTAATGCGTAAAAAAATAGTAATATTAAAAAAAGACAATAATAGTAGTAGATATGTCTTATTGGCTAGCATTCTTATATTGTTTTTTAAACTGTCATATGGACAGTATGATATGTTTAAAACAATTCTATTATTTTCGTTTATCCCATATACTTTTGCTATGTATTTAGAACATGCAAGTTGTAAGGAAAAAACAGTATTACAAAATGTTCTTATAGCTCTTTTAGTTACTGAATGTTTATTAGCTGTTTATGAAAGGGTTACATTAACTGTGTTATTATCAACAGAAGAAACTTATTCTTCTATGAATAGGGCTGGTGATACATGGTCTTTTAGATCGTCGGCTTTGTTTGGGCACCCATTAGGTAATGCTATGTTGGTTTCTGTTATTAATATATACATATTATCAAGCAACTTGTCTCCGTTAAGAAAAATTAGTTGTTTTGCGATAGCTATTATTGCTTTGTTGTGCTTTAATGAGCGCGGAAATATTGTAATAACTTTAGCCACATCGCTTCCTTTATTAATAAAGTTATATAATGATGCAAGTAAAAAGTTTAGACGGAAAATACTTTGGGTCTGTTTTCCTTTGTTACTTGCTGGGGTAGTTCAATTGCCACAGTCCGATTTAGGTGGAAGATTATTTAATGAAAAATCAGGTAAACAGGACAATAGTACGATGGCACGATTGGAAGCATTGACTGCTTTTAAATACTTAAGTACATCAGAAGTTTTGATAGGTGGAAATAATTTGAATGATAAAGTTGCTGATAAAATGGATTTGGCAGCTGTAGAGAATGGCATTATTTCTATTTTATTGGATTATGGTATTATATTGGGGATACTGTTATTAGGTTTATTATTTTGTTTTCAAAAAGACAAATTAAGAGTATATCCATGGTGGAATAAATGGTTGATTTTGTTATTATTTTATGGCATTGGATTTACTAATCCACATCTAAGTAATCCTATGCAATGGTTTATTTTTGTTTGTGCTTATTATGCGTTCCGTCCTAATTTAAAGAATAAAGTTTATGGTAGAAAATAATTGTTCAGAATGTAATGCTTGTGTTCAGATATGTAAGCATCAGGCAATCGAATTAAAAGTGAATGAAGAAGGATTTTCATATCCATGTATCAATATAGAGAAATGTATTCATTGCAATCTTTGTATAGAAGTATGCCCTATGCAAAATGGGGATAAAGTAAAATTGTCAAATTTGAAAGTTTTGGCAGTTCAAATAAAAAATAATAAGACACTTCAAAAAAGTAGTTCTGGAGGTGTTTTCTCTCTTATAGCTAATTATGTTATAAAAAATAATGGCATAATATATGGTGCTGCATGGAATGCGGAAATGCAATTGTGTCATATTGGAGTTGAAACAGAAAAAGAACTTGAACGATTAAGAGGTTCTAAATACGTACATTCTTATATAGGCAATGTTTTTCAAGATATTAAAGTGCATCTTAAAAATAACAGACTTGTTTATTTTACTGGGACTCCTTGTCAGGTTGCAGGTTTAAAGTTATTTTTAAGAAAATCATATGATAACTTAATAACGTCAGATTTGATATGTCATGGTACACCTTCACAAAAAATATTTGATGTGTTTCGTCATAATATGGAAATAGAATTAAATGAAAAAACCGTAGATTATAAATTTAGAGATAAAAGTATTGCCGGCTGGTCTTGTTCTTCTTCTTCTTCTTTGACTATACGAAAAAACGGAAAAAAACATTTTCATATTTATAATAGAAATATGCGTGCTTATTATTTGGCTTTTATTAAAGGAGACATTACTAGAGAAGATTGTTACAGTTGTCCATTTACAACAGTTGAACGTGTAGGTGATATTACATTAGCAGATTTTTGGGGAATAGATAAATTTCACCATTTTTTTCCTAATCAAAACAATGGAGTGTCTCTCGTTTTAATTAATAGTCAACAAGGTATCAATATTTGGGAAAATATAAAAAATGATGCAATTTCGGAAAACTCTAGTATTGATATTGCATTGCAAACGTGTAATAAGAATCTATATGAACCTACAATAAGACCTTGTGCTAGAAATGATTCATATAAAAAAGCTTTTAACAACTTTATCTCTTTTAGGGACTCTTATTTATTACAGGAGAATCCTTCTAAAATCTATATATCTTACTATAAAAGAAAGATTAAACAAATTAAGTGCATAGAATACTTATGGAAACTAATAAACAAATAAAAAGTGCTTCGATAATAACGATTATAGATAATGTGAATTTTGGTACTTATCTTCAAGCAATGGCGCTTGCTAAGACCATTGAAAATTTTGGTATATCTGTTCATATAATAGATTATTGTAGGAAACATCAAAGTTTTCAATATCTTTTCTGTGCTTGTTTACAGAATACCTGTAACCCTCTTAAATGGGGATATCGGATTTTTAATTGGTATAAAAGTGTGTTGTTGAGAAAAAAGGATAAAGCTTTTTTGAAAGACAATCTTACAAAAAAACAATATTTTTCTTATGAAGAATTAAAGAAAAATCCTCCTTATGCAGATGTCTATATTACAGGAAGTGATCAAGTATGGAATAGTATATATAATAAAGGTATTGATAGAGCTTTTTATTTAGATTTTGTTCCAGATAATGTAAAAAGAATCGCTTATGCTGCTAGCATTGGTATGGAACAGATACCTGACTGTGAAAAAATGGAAATAAAAAAATATCTTTCTAAGTATAATTCCATTTCCGTTAGAGAAAAGCAAGCAGAAATTTTACTGAAGAAATTGCAATTACCTATAGATGTTAGAACTGTTTTAGATCCTACTTTATTATTGTCAAAAGAAATATGGAATTTGTATGCGTTAAAAAGATTGGTTGATGAACCTTATATGATATTATATTCGGTAGAGACGAAAGATCAGAATAAACTTATTACTCAAATGGCTAAAAAAATAGCGAAAGTCAAAAAATTAAAAATTGTAGGGATATACTATGGTGGTAGACAACAAAGAATAGAAGGTACTGATAAAAATTTTTTTCGTGTGACTCCTTCTGTATTTTTATCTTTATTTTTATATGCTGATTATTGTATTGTTAGTTCATTTCATGGCACTGCATTTTCAATTAATTTTCAAAAAAACTTTTTAACTATAACTCCTGGAAGATTTAATAGCAGGGTTGATAATTTGTTAACTTTGTGTAACTTGAAAAAAAAATTAGTAGTTGATAGTAGCTATGATATTAATGATGCTTTCACTGATATAGACTATAGTTTAGTCAATAAAATTATAGAGGAGGAAAGGCAAAGTTCTATTGATTATTTAAGAAATTCTTTGTTGTTATGAAAATATTATATTATAGTTCTCCATCTTTTGCCGATTGTGATTTTCCGTTAGTTAAAGAGTTTATTCGTTTGGGACATGAAGTTGCATATTTAATAAACTTAACTCCATATTCATTAAAAAGTACGTTGTTTAATATAGAAAAACAGTTACCTGTTAATGATATAATACCTGCTAGTTCTTATCGGGAGTTGGATGTATATTCCAATTATATGGATATGAGCAAAGTGTATATAGTTAATCGGACAGCTGTGAAAGATTCGAGTTTACAGAATCTTTCTATTACATTGAAATTAATATCCTTTATTAAAAAAGGAAATTTTGATGTTGTTCATACAGACTGCTTCTTTCGTTTTTATGATATATTGCTTTATCAATTTAAAAATAAATTGGTGCAAACGTTTCATGACCCATTTATTCATTCTGGTGAAAGTTCTTATAAAAGTACTTTTTTTAGAAAAATAGCAATTAAATGCATTCCTAAAATTGTACTATTGAATGACGGACAAAAGGATAAATTTGCAGAACTGAATCATATAAGCAAAAGTAGAATTTATATTAACAGATTAGGCATATATGATTGTATTAATGCCTTTAAACCCAAAGATGAGGCTAAGGAGAATAAAAATGTTTTGTTTTTTGGGAGAATATCGCCTTATAAAGGTGTTGAATATTTATTAGAAGCAATGAATGAAGTGCATAAGGTGATCCCTGATGCCCAATTGACTATAGCAGGTGGTGGGAAAATTTATTTTAATGTTGAAAAATATGAAAAATTGGATTATGTGAAATTGATAAATCGGTATATTGGAATGGAAGAATTGGCTGATTTATTGCATAAATCGTATATTGTAGTTTGTCCTTATACAGATGCCACTCAAAGTGGTGTTGTTATGACAGCATTTGCTCTTAATAAGCCTGTTATTGCAAGCAATGTGGGTGGAATGTCAGAAAGTGTTCATGATGGTGTAAATGGATTATTGGTTGCACCAAAGGATGTAAATGCATTATCAAATGCGATTATTTCAGTATTAAATAACTCTATTTTAATCAAAAATATTCAGAAGAATATAAATGATGAGTATCATGAAGGAATAAATTCTTGGAAAAATATTGCTGATAGATACCTAAATTGCTATATAGATAAAGTTTAATTTCATTATGAAAGTATTGGAAATTATAACGTCTCTTACTTCTGGAGGGGGAGAACGTTTTGTTGTAGATTTAAGTAATGAATTAAGTCGTTCAAAAAATTGTAATGTAGAATTGCTAACAATTAAGGATGATTTGCTAAATGACTATGGTTTTTATAAAAATGAATTGGCCGATTCTGTTAAATATTCATGCTTAAAAGAGAATAAATTTTCGTTTAGAACGCCGATAAAGATTTATAGATTCATAAGGCGGGTTAATCCAGATATTGTGCATATTCATTTGGCTGGTGCGTTAAATGTTGTAGCTCTTTCTATTATTTTTAATAGAAAACCTTTGTATGTACAAACGTTGCATGGACGTGGAGATAAACAATATAACAATAAGATAGAGTTTTTTTTAAAGAAGTTTATTTATTGCAATAAACTATTGAAACTTGTTACTATTGCAAAAAATAATGATGATTCTTTTACACAAATATTTGGTTCAAAAAGTGATGCCATAATATACAATGGTAGAAGTATGCTTATTTCAACTGATGTAGAAAGTGTTAAAAAAGAGATTTCTAATTATAAAATAGATGATAGGACAATTGTAATTACCCATGTAGCTCGTTTTCATCCTGAAAAAAACCAAAAACTTTTAATAGAGTCTTTTAACCAAGTAGTAGCAGAAGGTTTCAATGCTATATTACTTATAATAGGTAATGGTTATGATTCAAAGGAAGGAAAACTTTTACAAGAACAAGCTTGTGATAAAATATATTTTTTAGGTTTAAAGAAAAATGTCGGAGATTATTTAAAAAATTCGGATGCATTTGCATTATCATCACTTAATGAGGCAATGCCAATTACTCTTATAGAGGCTTTGGCATGTGGTTGTATTCCTCTTTCTACCCCAGTTAGTGGTTCTGTTGATATTATTCAGAATGGTAAAAACGGTTTTTTATCTAAAGATTTCTCTGTAGATTCTTATATAACCATGTTAAAGGATTTTTTTAAAAATCATGAGAATATTGATAAAAAAGAATTGGAAGTATATTTTGAAAATAATTTATCGATGAAAAAATGTGCAGAAAAATACTATGAATTTTTTAAAAAGTGTTTGAAATAAAACCTATTTTGCCATGCTTTTAATACTCAATGGAAAAATAACATTTGAATACCAATATTGTCAACAATGTGGTAGTTGCCTTGCTGTATGTCCCACCAAGTCTCTTAGTGCCAAAAGATTAAAAAATGGGTTGGTTGATATACAGATTGATCAAGATACTTGTATCAAGTGTAAAAAGTGCATTAAATCTTGTCCTGCTGCAATAGGAGACCAGATTGAAGAATATAATCGGGATTTTCCTAAAAAGAAGTATTACTTTGCAAGAAGTAATGATGCGGATATAAGATATCTCTCTTCTTCTGGCGGTACTTGTAAGACATTAATAATACAAGCTTTGAAACAAGGATTGATTGATGGGGTATATACGCTTTGTAAAACAAATAAGTATCCTTATGCTGAAGGAATGTTTTATTCGAAAGAAAACATTCCTTCTCATGATGATATTCCTAATTCAGTATACCATTCTGTGATGTTGAATGCAAATATTGAGCTCATTCCCAAATGTAAAAGACTTATGGTAGTAGGCACAAATTGTCAAATCAAAGGAATGGAAGTTTTATTAAAGCATAAATGTGATACCCTTATTAAAGTTTGTATTTTTTGCAAGCAACAAAAGACATTGGATTCTACGCGTTTTTGGGCAAAAATGATGGGAGTGAAAATTAATATTGATAATTATTTTGATTTCCAATATAGAGGAAATGGTTGGCCAGGAATAGTTAAATTGAATCAAGGAAAATTGCCTTATGCGAGAGCTTCTATTTTACCTTTTGGTAAAAGGATTTGGACTGTACCAGGCTGTAATATCTGTGGGGATCCATTTAGTCAATATCACGCAGACCTTTCTCTTATGGATCCGTGGGGAGGAATTAATGCTGGAGATGTACAAGGTAGCAATTTGGTAGTTGTACATACCACAGTTGGTTGTGAAATTTTGAATGCAGTAGAGAACTTGGAACTGATTAAAAAATCATATAGTGAAGTTATTCCTGGTCTTAGTTTAAAAGATATAAATAGGAAGTAACAAATGATTCCTTACTTCCAAGGAAAGAAATGTTCCGCGAGGATTAAAATAGCAGGAATATTGGAAATATTTCAACGAAATTTTTTTATATTTGTACTTCAGTTATTGCCTAAAATGCCAATAATTATGTACCGTATTATTCATAAAATTCCTGATTTAAGAAATATAATATTAAGATGAAAATATCAATAATTACAAGACATGCTCCCAATAACTATGGTTCATTGTTACAGACAATAGCTACAGAGAAGATTATTGCTAAATTGGGCCACACTGCTGAAATTGTAGATTACATTAGAGAAGACGAGTCGGGATTAAAAGGTTTGTTGACTTTATTAAGTCATAAATCTGGCTGGAACAATAGTGTTTTTAAGAAATGGTTATATATAGCATTGAGATATCCGGGGGATAGATGGGCTCAAGCCAAATTTAGCAAGATGAGAAAGAAGTATCTTATCATGTCTAAGCGTTATCAATCTTTAGAAGATTTAAAAAATGATTGTCCTAAGGCAGATGTTTATATGACGGGGAGTGATCAAGTATGGGGACCTATTACTACGGGGTATCATGATTCTGCTTATTTTTTAAGTTATGTAGATGATAAAGCTAAAAAAATAGCATATGCAGGTAGCTTTGGGCGAACAGATTTTACAAAAGCTATTTTGAAAGAATATGCTCAGATGCTTGCTCGGTATCATGCAATTACTGTTAGAGAAAATAGTGCGGTGACGCTGTTGGAAGAAATGGAGTTGAAATGTGCTGGTCAAGTATTAGATCCTACACTCTTATTGGATAAAGAAGAATGGATGCACTTCATTCACAAAGAAATACAAGGTAGATATGTGTTAGTTTATCAAATACATAATAATCCAATATTGGATCGATATGCGATGAAATTTGCCAAGCATGTAGGTTTGCCGCTTTATCGAGTATCCCCTTCTTTACATCAAATTATGCGAGGTGGTAAATTCATTTTTTTACCTGATGTTGGTGAGTTCTTATCTTACATAAATAATGCAACTTATATAGTGACTGATTCCTTTCATGGAACAGCTTTTTCTATTAATTTTAATAAGCAATTTATAGAGATCTTGCCTAATACAAAAACAGGAAGCAGGAATCAAAGCATTTTACAACTGACAGGGTTACAAGATAGAATTGTTACTGACTATAATGATTTTTCAATAGCAACAAAAATGATTGATTATACTTTTGTAAATGGAATTATAAAAGAAGAAAGAAAAAAATCATATTGTATTTTAAAAAGAATTATAGAGGAATAAAGCATGATGATACGTTTTTTATTTATTATAGTATCTATTTTTTGTGGCGTTCAAAATTTGTGTGCGCAGTTAGCTGCATATTATCCAAATCCTGGGCGGGGATATATGTGTACTAATAAGGATATAGTAAAGAAAGTCGCAAATATTGATCTCTGTTCAGTATCATATTATACTGCGAATGCATTCAAATACATTTATCTTAATGAAATTTTTACAGATGAATGTATTTCAAAATATGGAGTGTTAAATGAAGATGTAATTTATGGAAATATAAAAAAATATTTTGATAAATTTTTGAATGAAAAGAGTAAAACGCGGTACATATTGAGAGTCTTCCCTAATAACGAAGGGAATAGTACTCGATTATCTACATTGGTAGATCATCCTAAAGCTAAAAGTAAAAAAATACATATATGGATGCCCACTACGATGTATAATATTATTCAGAGAAGTAGTTATCCCGTTATTGTGGGAAAAGCTATATATCCTAAATATTTTACTACTTATGATCAAGTAGCTATTATGGATTATCGTAATCCGTTAGTGCAAAAAGTATATGATACAGTCCTGCGTTTGTTTGCGCAATATTTGGAAGAAGAAATACAAGCTCCTTGTATTATGAGTGATACGAATATGTCACAGTATTGCAAACGAGGAGATTTAATATATTGCATTGAAATGGGCTTCATTGGTTCATGGGGTGAGGGCATTACAACAGATTATGTGGATTATAAAGATTCCAAATCATTAATTCAAATAGCAGAATTGTATAAAAAACATTTGTTTAGGTATCTTTTGATTGCTCCTAGTTATGGTATGCGTACTAATACAACGAAAAATCCAGCAATTTATGATTTTCAATATTATTTGTTAACAACTACTTATGGCAGTAAGAATAAAAATAAAGATGGATTATACTATGGAAGCAAAGAGTTTGGTCTATTTATGGACCACCTAGGCTCTTCTGATTATTTATATGATTTTGATTTAGATTATTTAGGAAAACCATTAAAAGACATAGCAAAAGTAAAACATATAAAGGCTCCATTTATAGGTGAAAATAACGGACAATTTAATATAGGTAAAGACTTGATTTTGCAAAATATTTCAGATTATGGTGTATCGCTTGCTCATTTGTGGACTGCTATCCCTTTAGATAGCATAACCCAACAGGCTGAATATATATGGCAAGAAGCTGCAAACCAATTAGGATATGCTTTTTATTTAGATATTGCAAAGCATACAATAGGAATTAAAAATGGAAAATTAAAAGTTTGTTTTACTATATACAATAAAGGTACTTCTAAAGTATATTCTGATATTTGGTTGCCACAATTAGTTATTCGTAACCAAGAAGATGAAATACAGAAAATTATTGATATAGATAATGAGCTTGATTTATGTACCATACCTTCAGTATTGAATAAAACTGCAATCAATCATCGCATTATTGAAGTTAGTCGAGTGTTGTCGAGGCAATTGGATGGAATGAAGATTTATTTACGATTTGTTGATAAAAAACATATAAATGAAAATATGTATCTTATTAATCAAAAGCGGACTGATAAAGGAGAATATTTATTGGGGTTTTAATAATTTATAAAATATGAAAGTACTATTAGTTGATGTTTATAACTATAATAAAGGGGGTGCTGAAACTGTTTGTTTCAATACTGGTGAAATGTTAGAAAAGGAAGGGCATGAAATAGTCTATTTTACTTTGAAATGGGATAACAACCTTCCTTCAAAGTTTGAAAGATACTTTCCAGAATCCAAAGAAACTCGAAAAGGGATGTTTCGGCAGGTTATTAATTTGCGTAATTATTTTTATTATCCGGACGCTGCACGAAAAATGGAGCAGTTAATTTTAGATGAAAAGCCCGATATAGCTCATATTCATCTGATGTGGGGACAAATATCCCCTTCTATATTTCCGGTTTTGAAAAAATATAATATTCCAGTAATATTCACAGTACATGATTATAGGCTAGTGTGTCCTGCATATAGTTTTAAGAATGGGGGAGGGGAAGTATGTGAGGCTTGTGCAGGTAAGCATTTTTATCGTTGTTTTACTCACAAATGTACAAAAGGAAGTCGCTTTTTGAGTTTTTTTATGGCGGCAGAAATGTATTTTAGGAATAGATTTTTTAACCCGAGTAAATGTATTGATGGCTTTTTATATGTAAGTGATTTTGCACGAAAAAAATGTGAGCAATATATGCCAGTCTTAAAGAATAAAGCTAATATTGTTTTACATAATTTTTCAGTTTCTATTGCTCCTTATGGTCGTTGTGTTGTTGGGGAAAAATATTTTTTATTTTTAGGAAGATTGTCGGAGGAAAAGGGTATTGTTACCCTAATGAATGCGATGAAAAAAAATCCAGATTGTCAGTTAAAAATAGTAGGAGCTGGTCCATTAGATAATGAGTTGAATTCTTATAAGATAGAACATCATTTAGATAATGTTGAATTTTTAGGTTTCAAATCAGGTCAAGAATTAGTTGAATTAAAACGAAATGCTTATTTTGTTATAGTACCTTCTGAGTGGTATGAAAATAATCCAATGGCAATTATTGAGTCATATGCAGAAGGAGTTCCAGCCATTGGTGCAAGAATTGGTGGTATTCCGGAAATCATTGAAGAAGGAAAAACGGGTTATATTTTCTCGCCTAAGAATGAAATTGAACTAGCTGAGTTGATAAAACAAGCTGCAAATTTAACGGATGAGCAATACTTAGAAATGAGCAATAATGCTATTCAATTTGCTCATGATGATATGAGTAAAGAAAGTTATTATAAGCGTTTATTGCCCTTTTATCAACAAATTATAGATAGTTATAAATAATATTTGTTATTCTATGAAAATATGTGTAGTAGGAACAAGGGGGTTTCCTGAAACTCAAGGAGGGGTAGAGAAACATTGTGAAATTCTTTATACGACCATGGGAAAGCAGTGTCCTGTGGAAATTTTTGTATATCGTAGAAAACCTTATATCGTTTGTACTCCAAAGTATAAAAATATACATTTTGTGGATCTGCCCTCTACCCGAATAAAAGGTGTTGAGGCTGTAATACATTCTTTTCTTGCAACTTGTGCTTCAATAATAAAACGACCTGATGTAATTCACTATCATAATATCGGACCAGCAATGTTTTCTCCATTGGCTCGATTGTTTGGTGTAAAAGTTGTAATGACTTATCACAGTGCTAATTATGAGCATAAAAAATGGGGAAAAATAGCACAATTACTTTTAAAGATAAGCGAGAAGATAGCGTTATCGTGTTCTAATGAGGTGATTTTTGTAAATAAATATCAAATGCAAAAATCTCCTCAGAAATATATATCTAAATATGTATATATCCCTAATGGAATTCCTGATACGCGTATTTTGCAATCATTGGATTTTATTCATTCACTGGGGTTAGAAAGGAAAAAATATATTTTAGCTGTTGGGCGTATAACTCCAGAAAAGGGTTTTGATTTGTTAATAAAAGCTTTTGCAAAAGTCAATACTGATTATAAATTAGTTATTGCTGGTGGAGTAGAAACTGAAATAGGTTATATGGAAGAGCTAAAGCAACTTATAAAACCAGAAAGAATAGTGTTTGCAGGATTTACTGTAGGTGATAAATTGTCTCAACTTTATTCTAATGCAGGATTGTTTGTTTTATCTTCTAGGAATGAAGGCTTTCCTATTGTGCTATTAGAGGCTATGGCTTATGGATTGGATGTCTTAGTAAGCGATATACCTGCTACTCATCTCGTAGATTTGAATAAAGATGATTATTTTGATTTGAAAGATGAAAAATCTTTAGTTCAAGGTATTATTAGGAAGTTAACGAATAACTCTTCAAGAGCGTACAATTTAATTGATTTTGATTGGAAAAAAATAACTCAAAAAGTATATCAAATATATCAGAGTCTCCGATAAAGTTGTAGATTCGTAAATAGGGTATATTCAATGTAAGCATCCGGTAAAGTACACATTGTATTTTCATAAATAGAAAACTCGATATCAACTTTAAT
>UMBH01033781.1_pt1 | contig 11930 bp, 8 predicted proteins | sample 1963921 | NCBI WGS metagenome assembly UMBH01 (sample SAMEA4835937, study PRJEB28245) | human gut metagenome | biome: gut microbiome; material: fecal sample | place: Denmark | collected 2008
GTCATTTCCCTGCCGTCTTTTCTTCCGATTCCATAGCGCAGACAGATAATTTCTTTTTCCCGCGGAGTCAGCGTATTAACCGCAGTGCGGAGAAGCATGATCTCCGCCTCATTCTCCATATCCCGGTAAATGATATCTTCATCGGTTCCAAGAATATCCGAAAGAAGAAGTTCGTTTCCATCCCAGTCCACATTCAACGGCTCATCAATTGATACCTCCAGCTTCACTTTATTATTTCTGCGCAGATACATAAGAATCTCATTTTCGATACACCGGGACGCATAAGTCGCCAGTTTGATCTTCTTTTCCGGATTAAATGTATTGATTCCCTTGATCAGCCCAATCGTTCCGATGGAGATCAGATCCTCCACACAGATTCCGGTATTTTCAAATTTCCGTGCCAGATATACCACCAGACGCAGATTGTGTTCGATCAGCTGCTTTCTTGCGTCTTCGCGCGTCATGGGTTCACTGTCCCCATGCAGCCCGCTTAAAGCGATAAGACAGCGGTTCTCCTGTTCCCGCTCCAAAGGTGGCGGCAGTACATCTGCCCCTCCTATGTAAAAAACCTCATCATCCGTAAAAAACAGGCGGATTCTCTTCCACACCAGTTCAAACAGTGAAAACATTACGTTTCTCCTTTCTCAGTTTTTTTGTCATTTGGGATGGATCTTTTGTGCAGCCACAGCGGTCTGCCACCGATGCATGCAGAATCAGCTGATACGGTTTATTGCACAGCACCCCATTTTCCGCGCAGCCAACCCATACCTGTTTCCAGTCACAGAATTTTGCCGGCTCCGTCTCCACTTTCATCCCATCCATGCAGTACACCTGCAATTTTCCATGCGGATTTCCGAGTGCACGGTATTCAATCTCCTTTTGTACCGTTTTTTCATCGACAAGCTTCTGCAGCAGGGCTGCATCTGCAATATGTACCGGATTCCCACTTAATGGCATGGTTAAAAGATTGCCGGAATCCAGCAGTCCGATACATGGAACCGACACCGTTTTGTTATACAGAACCACAGACATCTGTCGCTTTTGCCTCTGCACCGACACCACGAGATTTTTGACAAGTACGTAAGTGATTCCGGCCGTTGCCAGTGCGGTATACAGATACAGATTTTCCAGTCCCGTCAGATTGTAAACTGCAGTTGCCACTCCGTTTAACAATACAATGGACAACCAGCTGCTTAAAATCCTCACCATCCTCTGTTTTTTATTTTCCCTGCCAAACGCAAGAAAAACCATAAGCGGCACGATGCCGATGGCAGTACACAGGACGGAAATTGCATAAGGCAGCACCATCAGTCCAAACGCTTCAAGTCCCGTGCCGGAAACCGCCGCAGCTAACATGCGCAGATTCCGGTGACAGACTGCACTTTTGCAAAATACACAGGTAAGGGATAATACAAGAAAATTCATCAGAAAGTTTTGTTTCAGAAAGATATCAATATAGAATACATATATAAAAAATCACCTCCTGTCTCTGCTCCTATTATAAGAAAAATATTCCTCATAATTTGGCAAAAACAAGAGGTTGTTATTTGGAAATTATCGACATATTGTGCGATTTTATCTTCTAGGGTTCTTCAGGAAATCCGGAATATTGATTTCTACCGGCTTTACATTACTCTCTACCGGCTTCGGACGCTGAATCCCGGAATAGTTCGAAGCGGAAGGAGTCGGTGCCTGTGCCTGCGGCTGATTGACCGGTCTGCTTCCCACACCGGTACCTGCATTGGCGTAATTGCTGTTATTTACCCCAGGAAAACTATTGTTTCCAGCAGCTGCTGCACGGCTGACAATTCCAACGGAACCTGTCGGACGGACATTGTTTGTATTCGGATATACCATACGGCCACCGATTACACCCGCCTGCTGCTGTGGCTTCATCTTCATGGATGGATTCTCCAGTCCGGTTGCAATTACAGTGATCGTAGCTTCATCTGTCATGGTCTCATCATACTTTGCACCGAAGATGATATTTGCATCTTCTCCTGCCAGATCCTGTACATAGCTTGCTGCATCATTTGCATCCATCAGGGAAATATCACCGGAAATATTGATGATTACATGGCTTGCACCATTGATGGTTGTCTCAAGAAGCGGAGATGCAACGGCAAGTTTCACTGCCTCGATTGCTTTCTCATCGCCCTTGGCATTACCGATACCGATATGTGCCATACCCTTGTCCTTCATAACGGTCTGCACATCGGCAAAATCCAGATTGATAAGTGCCGGCAGATTGATCAGATCTGTGATTCCCTGTACTGCCTGCTGTAATACTTCGTCTGCTTTCTTTAATGCATCCGGCATGGAAGTACGTCTGTCAACGATCTCTAAAAGTTTATCGTTTGGAATCACAATCAAAGTATCCACACTCTCTTTGAGTTTCTCAATACCGGATACGGCATTGATCATACGTTTCTTTGCCTCAAACTTAAATGGCTTTGTCACAACTCCAACGGTCAGGATTCCCTGCTCCTTGGCAATCTTTGCAACGACCGGTGCTGCACCGGTACCGGTACCGCCACCCATACCACAGGTAACGAATACCATATCTGCACCCTTGACTGCAGCGGATAATTCTTCTGCACTTTCCTCTGCTGCTTTCTCGCCGATCTCCGGCTGTGCTCCTGCACCAAGTCCTTTTGTAAGCTTTTCTCCGATCTGTATCAACGTAGGAGCCTTGCAAAGCTGCAACGCCTGCTTATCTGTATTTACTCCGATAAATTCGACTCCACCTATATTCTCATCAATCATGCGGTTCACAGCGTTATTACCAGCACCACCTACACCAATCACGATAATTTTGGCACTCGTATCTGTCTCTGTTGTCCGAATCTCCAGCATGGTTCTTCCTCCTCTTTCCTATAGCCCTGCGGCACCGTGAAACATAAAAATGTTTCATACGTACTCATATAGACTATAATATAATTTTTCATACAAATAATCAACCGAAAATTATGATTTTTTATTATCTTTTTTCGAACTTTCCGTTTTGTCAAACACAATATTTGTCGTTTCTTCTGTCCAGTTTTCTAAATGTAGTGTTCCTTCCATTCCCTGCAGCTGCGGCTTGATTTTTGCCAGCCGCTCCACTTTCTGGGTCAGAAATTCCAGGGAACCCATGGAAACTTTAACCGTCCCGTATGTCAGAACCGGCTCATTTTCCACACCATAGGTAATGGAATCCGGGATCAGGTCATTGCGTTTTAAAGACTGCGTCAGCGTCAGAAGCTGCTTTAGCCGCTTCGAGCCGATCGGCAGCTTTTCATACTGCACTACTTTTTTACAGTCAATCCCAAGGATCTGCGGTGTATCCTCAATCACACGGTCAGACAATTCTGTCACAATCCCGTCTTTGTCGAAATAGACATTCTTATTGATCGAGGAGAGATACAGATATCCCATGATTCCTTTCTCATACACTTTGATATGCAGAGTCTGCGGATCTTTCAGGCTGATCTCCATCGTGTCCACAAACGGAACTTCACTGGTATTGACAAATTTATATTTCAGGAATACATACAGGGAATTCCAGGAATACTCATCGTTTAATACTGCTTTTTCAATCACTTTGGCATCGTAGAGTTTGTTTCCCTCCACCTCCACATTTTTTACTTTAAAAACGGTAAAAATGATCAGAACTGCCAGCGCAAGCACAATCAGGATTCCCAGTATCACCTGCAGAAAGTTTTTTCTTTTTTTCTTTTTTCTTCGTTCTTCTTTAATCATGACAAACCTACTCGATCGTATCCAGACGGATGCCCTTCGACACGCTCAGCGCAAGCCCCATCTCTGCCATAAGGAATACAAGCGAGGTACCTCCGTAACTGATAAACGGCAGAATGACACCGGTATTCGGAATCGTATTGGTAACAACCGCAATATTTAAAACTACCTGAATCGCAATATGTGACATAATGCCCGTCACCAGAAGTGCCCCGTACAGATCCTTTGCATTATTGGCAATGACCATCATCCGCCAGAGCATCAGGACAAACAGAAGAATAACACAGACGGCACCGAAAAGGCCGAGTTCCTCACAGATAATGGAAAAAATCATATCATTCTGTGCCTCCGGCACATTGCCAAGCTTCTGCAGGCTCTGTCCGAGTCCTTTTCCAAACAGCTTGCCGGATCCGATTGCATAGAGTGCCTGCATGGTCTGATATCCCTTATCTCCCGCTGTCTCCGGATGTTTCCATGCCTCCACACGGTCACTCCGGTAAGACGCGGTATTGATAAATGCGAAAATAAACAGCACCCCCAGCACGGCAACCACAAAAAACTCTTTGTACTTCGGGCTTGCCACAAACAACATACAGACAGCAATCCCAAGAATGATAATCGCCGTACTCAGGTTGTTTACCGCGACAAACACAACAAGCGGCACCAGACGGATTCCTACTTTTGCCATGCTTGAAACCTTATCCAGCTGCTTGGGGATACGCTCGATCAGCATCGCCAGATAAATAATGATGGCAATCTTTGCAAGCTCCGATGGCTGAAAGCCGATCGGTCCGACCTGAATCCAGCGGGACTGTCCGTGGGAGCTTCGCGTCAGCCCCGGTACCTTTGCCAGAACGACAAAACAAAACCCCAGGGCTCCCCAGTATGCCAGCCTTCCGAATTTTCTCCACACATGATAATCCTTCTTTGCAAAATAGAACATAAAAACAAGACCGATTGCGATATTTCGCGCCTGCAGTTTCAGATAATGTGCACTGTCCCCATATTTATTTGCTGATGTATACGAACTGGAACTGTAAAGCATCACCAGTCCAAAACATAATAGGAAAATAATGATAAACAACAGATTATAGTCAAAATATGTTGTTTTCTTTTCCCCACGTCTCCGTTTCGGCACGACTCACTACTCCTCTAATCCACGAACGATTTCTTTGAATATCCGTCCACGCTCCTCATAGTTCGGGAACATGCCCCAGCTGGCACATGCCGGTGAAAGCAGAACCGCATCCCCTGATACTGCATGGTCATAGCAGTAACGGATCGCTTCCTCAAAGGTCTCACAGCGCACGGTATCCATAAAACCATGCTTATGCGCACACACTTCAATCTTTTCTGCTGTCTGTCCGATCAGCACCAGTTTTTTTACTTTTCCGTCAAATGCATCAATCCACTCATCATATGTGGACTGCTTATCATAACCGCCTCCGATCAGAAGCGTTGGACGGTTCATCGCACGGATTCCCTGAATAGCGGCATCCGGGTTGGTTCCCTTGGAATCGTTGTAAAAACGGACCCCTCTTTTTTCGGTCACATACTCGATCCGGTGTTCTACCGCCTGGAAACGCTTCAGCACCTCCACGATTTTCTCCATCGGCACTCCGAAATTCACACTCATGGCAGTTGCGGCCATGACATTTTCATAGTTATGTCGTCCCAGCAGATTCAGATCATTGACATTGATCACCTTCTCGGTGTTTCCGTCATGCGCATAAAAGATTTCCTCTCCGTCGAGATAAAATCCTTCAGCAAGTTTTCTTACACTGCTGAACCAGACCACATGCACCGGTGCGCTCTCTCCGAATGCCCGAAGCACCTCATCCTCATAATTGAGTACACACACCTCATCGTTTGTCTGGTTGGTGGTAATCGCCTCTTTGGTCCGGATATAACACTCCATCGTGTGATGACGGTTCAGATGATCCGGTGTAATATTTAAGATTGCAGATATTTGTGGATGGAACTCATGAATGGTTTCCAGCTGGAAACTGCTGATCTCTGCGACGGTTACGGTTTCATCCGTCATTGTGGCAGCCTCGGAAGTATACGGAATTCCGATATTTCCAACCACGCGCACATCCTTGAAATAATTTTTCATGATTTCTCCGGTCAATGCTGTCGTAGTGGTCTTTCCGTTTGTTCCGGTGATTGCAATCAGTCTGCCTTTTGCGAAGGAATATGCAAGTTCAATCTCGCCCCAGATGCAGACGTTCTGTGCACGCATCCGCTCTACGACCGGCAGATCCGTCGGGACGCCCGGACTTAAGACTGCTACATCAAATGCGCGCAGCTGCTCATCCGTCAGCTCCCCCAAAAGCACCGGCATTCCTTTCAGTTTCGGTGCCTTTTCATATAACTTTTCTACATCCAGATCTTTGTTTCCATCATAGAGAACAGTTTCAATTTTTTTATCCAATAACAGTTCTGACGCAGCAATGCCGCTCTTTCCGGCTCCCACAACCAGAACCTTTTTTCCTTCAAGTTTCATTACGATCAACCTCCATCTTTGCGTATAATTACGATTATAAGGTATTTACTGCTCCAATTCAAGGTAAGGCAGTATGTTTTCGAAAATTTCCTTTGCCACAGGAGCCGCAATGGTACCGCCATAATAAATGCCGGAAGGGTTCCTTATGATCACAAGTACCAGAACTTTCGGATCATCCGCCGGTGCAAACCCCAGAAACGAGGAGATGTACTTATGTGCGGAACGGGGCAGGGTCTGTGAAGTGGCTGTTTTTCCGCCAATCTCATACCCCTCAATATATGCTTTGTTTCCGCCTCCCTCGGATACCACTTTTTCCAACAAAAACCGCATTTTTTCCGACGTTTCCTCCCTGCAGATTCCCTCCTGCACCGGAAAATCAAACGTTTTTATTACTTTTTTGTCTCCATTCTCCACCTGCATTCCGACGTGCGGTGTCACGCGGTTTCCTCCATTAATAATAGAAGAAACGGTGGTTGCCAGCTGGATCGGTGTGATCTGAAATGACTGTCCGAATGAGATGGTTGCCAGTTCCACAAGCCCGATCTTTTCCCGCTTGTGCATGATGGTCGAAGCCTCTCCCGGCAGGTCAATCCCCGTTTTATGTAACAGACCGAACTGCTCAAAATAGTCATAAAAGTGATCGGCACCGATCCGAAGTCCCACATTGATAAACACGGGATTGCAGGAATTTTCGATTCCTTCCACAAAGCTTTCCGCTCCATGCCCGGTCGTTTTGTGACAGCGAATCCTGCGGTCCTCCACCACGATATATCCCGGACAGTGAAACCGGTCTTCCAAAGAAACCACACCTTCTTCCAGTGCCGCTGCCGCGGTGATCACCTTAAATGTTGATCCGGGCTCATAGGTATCATTGATACACTGGTTTCGCCACATCCGGTTACAGTATTCCTGCTCCTTTTTGGTACCCTCATACTCCTTATACTCCTCAATCAGCTGAAACGGCTCATTCAGATGAAATTCCGGATAATCCACCATTGCCATGACGGCTCCGTCGGAAGGATTCATCACAATAATACTGACAGAATCCGCTTCTTTCTGAATATATGCTTTATTTGCCGCCTGCATGGCAAACATCTGAATATTTGCATCCAATGATGTGCGCACATTATTTCCGGCAACAGGTTCTTTGCGTTCCTCTCCGATATTGTCAACTTCCACACCGCGGGCATCCGTTGTCGTCAGAATCAGACCATCGGTTCCCTCCAGATATTTGTCGTACACACTTTCCAGTCCGATAATTCCCTGGTTATCCCCGCCGGTAAACCCCAGCACTTTTGAGGCAAGCGTATCGTATGGATAATTCCGTTTATAATCCTCATCCACTTTCACCCCTGCATAGCCATAGGCAAGAATCCGGTTTCCGGTTTCCTTATCGACATTACTTTTGATCTTCTCGAGAGACGAATATTTTTCTACCCGCTTACGGACCTTTTCTTCCGGAATTCTAAGCTCCTTTACGAGCATGGCAATGACCGCTTCCGGTTCCTTTATCTGGTTATGTATGACAGAAATGGTGCAGACTGATTTGTTATCTGCCAGTACTACACCATTTCGATCCAGAATTTTGCCTCTGGCGGCTTTTATTTTTCTTTCTCTCTGCTGCAGATCTTTTGCCTGCGTCTCATAATATTTTCCCTCAAAAAGCATAAGATAGACCAGACGCCCGCACAAAACCATCGACATCAGAACAACAGAAAAGAATATGATACATATTTTTCTGCGGTGATAGGTTTTATTCCACTCCATGAAAAGCACCACGATCCTTTTCTTAAAGCATATGCACTGCAGAGCCTTTCTAAGAACTCTCTGTCTTTAGTTCTTCTTTTTCTTTTCATTTCTGGACTTGGTTCCGTTATGCTTTCCGGTATACTGTGAACTGTCTTTTGACCCGGTAACATCATAGCCCTTGTTTACACCGGTCTTCTTTTCATCCGGATAAATATTCATATACGGAAGAACTTCTTCTAAGATCTCACGCGCAATGTTCTGCGCAAACACGCTGTGCGGCTGGTCTGCCACATTTGGTTCATTCACAACCACATAGATCAGTACCTGCGGATTGTCGTATGGGGCAAATCCCATAAATGAAACAAGATATTTTCCGTTTCCACGCGGAAACTTCTGTGCGGTTCCTGTTTTACCGCCCATAGAATATCCATCCACTTTTGCCGTATTTCCCGTACCTTCCTTTACGACACTCTGCAGATAATCCCGGATTTTATCGCTGGTACTCTGGGAAATGGTCTGTTTCACAGCTTTCGGTTCCACCGTGGAAATCGTATTTCCTGTCGAATCCGTGATTTTGGTCACCAGATGCGGCTGATAATAAGTTCCGCCATTGATCAGTGACGCAAATCCACTCACCATCTGGACCATCGTACAGTTATAGTTCTGTCCGAATGCATTGGTTGCCAGATCGATCGGTTTCATATCTTCCACCTGATACATCAAAGATGCGGTATTTGCCTCTCCCGGCAGATCAATTCCCGTTTTCTGTCCAAATCCATAGATGGACTGGTACTCTGTAAAATGATTCTTTCCGATTTTGTATGACATCTGCATGATGGCATCATTACAGGAATCCATAAGTGTCTTCCGGACGGTTTCTATTCCATGTCCGTAGCGCGCCACGCAGCGCACCTTCTGTCCATTAAAATCCTCGTACCCATCACAGTCAAATGTCATTTTGTTGTTGATTGTACCTGTCTCCAGCCCACATGCCACCGTAAACGGTTTTTGGACAGACCCCGGTTCATACGTTGAGGATACACAAAAATTCTGCCATATCTCATTGAGTGCATCCATTTTGTCATCCTCAGACATGCGCTTGATCTGTTTTTTGGTGTACCATTTTCCCAGATCCCTCGGGTTATTCAGATCCACATTCGGATAATCTGCCATGGCAAGGATTTCTCCATTGTTTGGATTCATGACAATCGCTGCCGTATTGATACTTCCGGTTCCTTTATAATAGTTGTCCCGATATTTTTCATTCCAGTCTTTGATTTTTTCTTCAACAATGGACTGGATATTTGCGTCGATGGATGTCACCAGCGTATCCCCGTCCTGTGCATCAATAACGGTCTTTTCAAAATCACTGTCCGAATCCAGATAACCGTACTCCCGCCCATTGATTCCGTTTAATGTACTGTTGTAATAATTCTCCAATCCGGTTGTGCCGACATTCCCGGAAGAAGTAAAACCAATCACGGAAGAGGCTAAAGATCCAAACGGATAATTTCTCTGATATTCTTTTTCAAACCAGACACCCTTGATATCCGGGTTCACTTTGTTTCCCTTTTTGTCTACGGCATCCTGCAGTTCCACAAAAGGCTGTACTTCGTCATATGGTACTTTCTTGGCAAGTACAATATAGCGTTTATCCTTTTTCTCTTTTATAATTTTGCGGATCTCCGTTTCATCCAATTCCGGGAAACATTTCACCAGTGCTTCCACGGTCGGATCAACATACTCTTCTTTGTCATTGACAACGGTACAGTCTAAAATCACATTATAGACTGCCACACTGGTAGCAAGAACCGTACCGGAACGGTCGATGATTTCTCCCCTCTGGTACGGAATCGTTTTACTGTCATAGGACTGCATGGAAAGTACTTTTTTCTGATAGGTTTCCCCTTTCGTGTGTTCAATATAAGTCAATCTGCCGATCAGTCCACACAAAACAGCCAGAATAAGGGAAAACAAAACCATCAGTTTTGTCCGCATCTTCCGGTTAAATTTCTGTGCCGGTCTTCTTCTCTTTCTTCTCACATCTGACTCCTGTTATTTGGATGGAATATCCTCATACTGATCCATGAAATTGCTGTTTTCCACGGTATAATATACCACCTGTTTTTCCGTTGGATATTTCATGCCAAGCTTTTTCATTGCCACTTTTTTGATATGTTCAAGGTCTGTTGAAGTTGTAAGATTTTTATAACGTGCATCATTGTCCGCGCGAAGATCTGCCAGCTGGCTCTCCAGATTTGCCACATTTTTCATTCGTGTCGTCATCTGTGACTGCATCTGTACAAACAAAACGGCAATCAGCGCACTGACCACAACACAGACTGTGAGAAATACCACATACCCACGGCTCATCTCCATCGCTCTCTGGCGGTTCCTTCTCGCTGCATTTCTACGGTTTTTGCGACGTCTTGCCTCTTCGATTTCTTTGCGTGTTCTCTGATTGTGTCGAACCGGTGTATCCAGTTCTCTCACGGTATTCCCGTTTACATAATAGTTTTTACTGCTCATAACGCTTCCCTGCTTTCCATTCCATCTTCCACACGCTCAAACACGCGTAATTTTGCACTCTTTGATCTGCTGTTCTCTTCGAGTTCCTTCTCCGAAGGCAGAACGGGCTTTCTTGTCACCACACGTCCTTTGGATTTCTTTCCACATACACAGACCGGGAAATTGCTCGGGCATGTACACGGATTTTCGTTCTTTTTGAAGTTGGATTTTACAATACGGTCTTCCAGTGAATGAAATGTGATAATACAGATTCTTCCCCCATCATTCAACAAATCAATCATGGTATCTAACGTATCGCGAAGTACATCAAGTTCATGATTCAGCTCAATGCGGATTGCCTGATACGTCCGCTTGGAAGGATGTCCTCCGGTCACCTGTACTTTCATCGGGATGGCTCCACGGATGATTGCGTTGAGTTCCCCGGTCGTTTCAATCGGTTTTTCTTTCCGCGCCTGTACAATATGCTTTGCAATATTCTTTGCGAACCGATCCTCTCCATAATCACGAATTATGCGGAACAGTTCCGCTTCACTGTAATCGTTCACAATGTCCCTTGCGGTCAGGCGCTGACGCTTGTCCATCCGCATATCCAGCGGTGCATCCTCACTCCGGTAGGTAAAACCGCGTTCCGGTGTATCCAGCTGGAAAGAAGAAACTCCCAGATCGAGAATGATTCCATCCACTTTTTCGATTCCGAGATTCTTCAACACGTCCGCCATCTGTGCATAATTGCTTCTTACGATGGTAACCCGGTCTGCATAATCTTTCAGTCTCTCTGTGGCAGCGGCAATGGCATCCGCATCCTGGTCGATTCCGATGAGTCTTCCGGTTGTCAGATGTCTGCATATTTCCAGTGAATGTCCGCCTCCCCCAAGCGTTCCATCCACATAAATGCCATCCGGGCGAATATGTAATTGTTCAATTGTCTCGTTCAAAAGAACGGAATAATGTTTAAACTCCATATTTAGATTCCAATTCCCAACTCTGCCATATGCTCTGCGATCTCATCCATGTCATCAAAATCGTTGTTTTCCAGATACCGTTCTTTGCTCCAGATCTCCACACGGCTGAATACGCCGACGGAAACAACTTCTTTATCAATTCCTGCGTATTCCCTCAGATTCGCCGGAAGTAAAATTCTTCCCTGCTTGTCTACTTCGCAGTTTGCAGCTCCTGCAAAAAAGAATCGCATAAACTTTCTTGCATCTTTTGAAGTCAGTGGTTTTTCACGAAGACTCTCCTCAATCCGTTTCCATTCTTCCTGGGAATAAACAAACAGGCATCCATCCAGTCCCTTTGTCACAACAAATTCATTGCCAAGCTGTTCCCGGAATTTAGAAGGTACGATCAGTCTGCCTTTTGCATCAACCGAATGATTGTATTCGCCCATAAACATGGCAGACTCACC
>UMBH01032464.1_pt1 | contig 11769 bp, 10 predicted proteins | sample 1963921 | NCBI WGS metagenome assembly UMBH01 (sample SAMEA4835937, study PRJEB28245) | human gut metagenome | biome: gut microbiome; material: fecal sample | place: Denmark | collected 2008
TGGCAACAGCATTAACTGATAGTCCTGTATCCAAACTCAATCATTAGGCTCAACTATTCGAGATATCTCTTCACAAAAAACAGCATTGACTTCCCTATATGATTCCCAAAAGTTTTTTTATATAACGTATATGCAAAAAAGTAATGACAGAGGGGCCATAGGGTACTGTTGCTATATCCTTACGTAGTAATTTTTATACTGTTCGTCGGATAAGAATACCGGATGATAATTATTTTTTTCCAATTGACAGCAAATGTCATCTTTTTCCGTCTTTTGTTCCACGCAGACGCCAGGCCAACCGATCCAATGTTTTCACAATCAACGTCCAATGACTTCAAACCTGTAGCCCCCCCTTCGCTCCGTGAAAAAACGAATTTTCCATCGGAGGAACATGTAATTTTTACAGGCAATCTATTCGAAACGATAAATAATCTCATATTTGATATAATATATATTAAAATAGGGCAAGATTCATGTTGATTTATGTTTATTTGATAGCTAGATATTTACTAAAGAATAAGCCTGAGATACATTTTTCCAAATGAAAATATTTTCCCAAAATGAAAATTTTTGATGAACAAAGAATTGAGCAAGAAAATTTCTTTCTTGTTAATTCACGAGATTTTAATCGGGTGTCTTGTCTTTCCAAAAATAGAGAAAGCATACCAGAATGAAAAAAACTTTTTCGTTTTGGTATGCTTTCTAAAACTTTCAATTTAGAATTAATATTTTAAAATCGGTTGATATATAGTGTTTTATGTTTGTTGTCGTTTAATTGGTCTGATTTTGGCATTACCCTTATTAGTTAGATTTCCGAAGAAAATATCATTAATATTCATATTCGGTTGTCAGCTATAAGAAACAATGTAAAACGACAAAGAAATAAAATGGTATTTTTTATTTATCAGTTAGGCTCGCTTGCCTCTGTATGGGCAATCAGCAATTTAATAAAAAAAGATGTTCCTCAAAGGATCAAAAACAGGATTATCATTCTGTTACTAGTAACAAGCTGGATTGGCGTTTTGGGGTATTTTTTCATTCTGAAAAATAGGATTGAAAAATGGTGGCCTCGCAAGAAATACTTGGTCGCCCATAAATGGACATAAGTTTCATGTTATATATTATTGCAATTAAAATTGTTTTATGTGTACCAAAATCTTTTTCTCCATTCATTCTGTAAAGATTTCCAATGTTTTTTTCTTTTTGAGCCGTGGATATAATTTATTCATGGCTCATTTTAAAGACTTGGTTCTAAAAAACAGGATACAAATGGGAAAGAATATGCGGATGAATTTTTTTAAGCAACGGATAACGATAGTATTACTGTTGGTGGTTGGCGTATATATATATATAGTAGTATCAATGAATTCTATTTCTTTGAAAAAGATTATTATGAATATCTGCTGAATACTTTTGCCGGAATCACTCTTTTGACAGGGATCGCCTATTTGTGTTATCCCAAAAAGAAGGCAAACCTAAAAAATGAATTGGTACTGAATGAATACAAGCTGGAATATGAAACGGAGTCAACCGAATCACAATATTTTATTTCTGATGCAGATGCTTGGAATACATTAAGAAAACAATTGGCAACAACAGCTCGGGGATGTGCTGTTTTATATATCAAAGAGAATTGCGAATTGCCTATAATCAATAACACGGTTTTAGCTAAAAAGAGAAATTTCGATTGTTGGAAACCTGTCTGCGCTGGACAGATATCCAAGGATTTTGGCGAAATTTAAAATGATCATAAAAATTATATGGGAAAAATCTTAATCATCGATGACGAAAAACAGATGCTGGCATTATTGTCCCGTATTCTTGAGCTAGAAGGTTATGAGGTATATCGAGCGGCAACTTGTAAAGCTGGTTTAAGATAATTACAGGTTAATACCCCGGAGGTTGTTCTTCGCGATGTCTGTTTGCCGGATGGTAATGGCATCGAACTTATAGACCGGATGAAAAACATATCTCCCTCGGCGGAGATTATTCTTTTAACTGCTCATGGAAAGATTGAAGACAGTGTCTCGGCGATAAAAAGCAGTGCCTTTGATTACTTGGTAAAAGGTGATGACAATAACAGGATCTTTTCTCTTATCGCAAAAGAGATGGAGAAAGCATCCGAAGCATTTATTGTAGATATAACTACCGAAAAACAATCACACTTAAAAAAATAATCGGTAAATCTCCGGCAATATTAGAGGCCGTTTCATTAGCCCAAAAAGTGGCAAAAACGGATGCGTCTGTATTGCAGACAGGTGAAACCGGAACAAGAAAATATGTTTTCGCACGTCTGATCCATAATGATAGCCAGCGAAGTGGGTAGACTTTTGTCGCTATAAATTGTTCTTCTTTCAGTAAAGATTTACTCGAAAGTGAAATATTCGGACACACGGCAGGTTTTTTTGCCGGGGCAATTACGGAAACAAAAGGACTTTTTGAGGAAGCAAATGGTGGTACTATATTTTTAGATGAGATAGGAGAAATGGATATTTCTTTGCAGACCCGGTTGCTGCGTGTTCTTGAGACCGGGCAATTTATGAAAATTGGTAGTACTTACTCTAATACATGTCGATGTCCGAGTTATAGTAGCAACAAATCGCGATTTGGAACAAGAAATAGTTAATGGAAATTTTAGAGAAGATTTATTTAACCGTTTATCTTCTTTCCATATCCATCTTCCTCCATTATGGGAATGGCGGGAAGATATTTTTTTGTAAGAGAATTCGTATCTTCTTTTTCAAAAAAATAAGGAGGGAAAAGCTTCTGATATCAGAAAAATACATGGTAGCCATAAAACGATACCCATGGAAAGGAAATGTCAGGGAGTTAAAGAATACGGTAAAAAGATGTTTAGTTGTTACGGAGGGGGAAATACTGGACTATCAATCTCTGCCGTTGCAGATGCTGGAATTATCTGAAAATACGGGGAATAATATTGGATTGGACCTAGCCAGCGTTGAAAAGCACCACATTCAGAAAGTCCTCCAACATACCAACGGATACAAACCTGAAGCTGCTCGTCTTCTAGGGATAGGGTTAACCACGCTTTATAGGAAGATGGAAACCTATGGACTATAATGTGAAGCACTTTGTTCTTGTATACCTGACAGGCTGCCTGTTTAGGAAGCTTGTCTTTCTATGTACCTTTTCAAAATGAAAAAGCAAAACCAATATCCTCCATACTAACTCTTTCATATCATCTTTCTGGTTTCTCATAGGTATTTTATTTTTCAAAGGTCATGGCTGAGGAGGGAAAAACGGATGTTTACCCGATAGGAAACAAGTAGGCATCGGATGGCGAACGGATACCTACCCGTTCAGGAAAATGTCGGCATATTATTCCTGGAGGATCAGTCTTTCTCGTTTTTTCAAGTACCTTTTAATTACAGACTTTATATCAAAAGGAAAAGACTCCAGAAGCCTGAAATGTGAAAATAACTCTTTTAAAGACTGGTAAGGCAAACAATATGCGATTATCCTAAAATGGAAATATTTTTTTCATTTTGAAAAGGATTTAGTATGTTGCATAACAAGAATGATTTTGACTATATGTCTAATAAATAGATAATTACGCATGAATTAAAACTTTTGGCACGACTTTAGCATATAAGAAAACGAAAAAATAAATGGTATTAACAATTTAATAAAAAGAAGTATGGAAGATACGTTATCGTTTTTGTTCTTGTGTGCTACCGGTGTAGCATGCTATTGGTTTTTCTTCAAGTGTGTGGACTGGTTTGAGAAAATTTAATATGAGAAAGGAGAATTAAATTATGTTTTTAGCACTGTTTATACTTTGTGTAGTGATTTTCGGGTATTTGATGTATGTCCTGATTAAGCCCGAAAAGTTTTAGTGGTAATTAGTTTTTAAAGTAAAAAGATGAACACAGAAATTTTAGGTGTAGCATTGCAGATATTGCTGCTGATAGTTATCAGCTATCCATTAGGAAAGCATATCGCCAAGGTGTACAAGGAGGGAAATGATTGTATGCGTTTCATGGCTCCGATTGAAAGATTTATTTACAAACTGGCGGGTATCAACCCCAACGAAGAGATGGATTGGAAGGTATTCCTGAAATCTCTGCTTATTATAAACGTATTTTGGTTCTTCTGGGGTATGATCCTGTTGGTATCGCAAGGATATCTTCCTTTGAACCCCGATGGAAATAGCGGACAAAGTCCGGACTTGGCGTTCAATACGTGTATTAGTTTTATGGTTAACTGTAACTTGCAGCACTATAGCGGAGAAAGCGGTTTGACTTATTTTACCCAGTTGTTCGTCATCATGTTGTTCCAGTTCATCACTGCTGCGACAGGTATGGCAGCCATGGCTGGTATTATGAAATCGATGGCAGCCAAAACAACTAAAACAATCGGTAACTTCTGGCACTATTTAGTGATCAGCTGTACACGTATCCTTTTCCCGATGTCTCTGATCGTAGGTTTTATTTTGATCCTGGAGGGTACACCAATGGGCTTCGAGTCTAAAATGACAATCCCGACATTGGAAGGATCTGAACAAACTGTTTCACAAGGACCTACAGCTGCAATTGTTCCGATTAAACAGTTAGGTACGAATGGTGGTGGTTATTTCGGAGTAAACTCTTCTCACCCTTTGGAAAACCCGACTTATCTGACCAATATTATAGAATGCTGGTCTATTCTAATCATTCCAATGGCATTGGTATTTGCTTTGGGATTTTATTTGAAACGTAAAAAGTTAGGTTATGTGATCTACGGCGTGATGCTGTTTGCTTATCTTTTGGGAGTATTCTGTAACGTTCACTATGAGATGGCAGGTAATCCGAAAATTGACGAGATGGGTATTGACCAGTCTTGCGGTGCTATGGAAGGTAAGGAAACCCGTCTGGGTCCGGGTGCAACCGCTTTGTGGTCTGTGACTACGACTGTCACTTCTAATGGCTCCGTTAACGGTATGCACGACAGTACAATGCCTCTTTCCGGTATGGTCGAGATGTTGAACATGCAGATCAATACATGGTTCGGTGGTGTCGGTGTAGGTTTCATGAACTACTATGCATTCCTGATCATTGCCGTATTCATCAGCGGTTTGATGGTCGGACGTACACCGGAATTTCTTGGTAAGAAGGTTGAGGCTCGGGAAATGAAGATCGCTACGATCGTATCATTAGCTCACCCGTTCGTTATCTTGATCTTTACCGCAATTTCCAGCTATGTGTGGGTATATTGTCCGGGCTTTGTTGAGAGTGAAGGCGGTTGGTTAAACAACCCCGGTTTCCATGGTTTCAGTGAAATGCTATATGAATATACCTCTTCTTCCGCTAACAACGGTTCCGGTTTCGAAGGATTAGGTGACAACACCTATTTTTGGAACTATACTTGCGGTTTGGCGTTGATCATTTCACGTTATTTACCAATTGTCGGACAGGTTGCTATCGCAGGTCTATTGGCAAACAAGAAATATACTCCAGAAAGTGCGGGTACATTGAAGACCGATACCGTTACATTCGGTGTGATGACATTCTGCGTAATCGTGATCGTAGCCGCATTGTCATTCTTCCCTGCACAAACATTAGGCCCGATCGCTGAATATTTTAGTATTTACTAATTGACAGATTAAGAAGATGAGAAATAACAAAGCTGCTTCTTTATTTCCAAAGGAGCTCGTTATAGAAAGTTTGAAGCAATCATTCGTTAAGTTAAATCCGCGGGTGATGTTCCGTAACCCGATCATGTTTATCGTAGAGGTGGTGACATTCGTCATGTTGTTCGTTACTATATGGGCAGTAGCCACAGGCGATACGACGCAAGGATCTTTCGGTTACAACATGTTAGTATTTATTGTATTGTTCGCAACGCTGCTTTTCGCAAATTTCGCAGAGGCGATTGCAGAAGCACGTGGTAAAGCACAGGCCGACAGTTTGCGTAAGACTCGTGAAGAGACTCCGGCTCGTTTGTGTGTCGGTAATAAGATCGAGACTGTCAGTTCTTCTCAGTTGAAGAAAGGCGACATCTTTATTTGTGAAGCCGGCGATACGATTCCTTCCGATGGTGAGATCATCGAAGGCCTGGCTTCTATCGACGAAAGCGCCATTACGGGTGAATCTGCTCCGGTGATCCGTGAAGCAGGCGGTGACAAGAGTTCGGTTACTGGTGGTACGAAAGTATTGTCAGATCAGATTAGAGTAAAAGTCACAACTGAACCGGGTGAAAGTTTCTTGGACAAGATGATTGCTTTGGTAGAAGGTGCTTCACGCCAAAAGACTCCGAACGAAATTGCCTTGACAATCCTACTGGCAGGTTTTACACTGGTATTCGTTGTTGTTTGCGGTACTTTGAAACCGTTTGCTGATTATTCTAACACGACGATTACGATCGCTGCCTTTATCTCTTTGTTTGTTTGTTTGATTCCGACTACGATTGGTGGTTTGTTGTCAGCTATCGGTATTGCAGGTATGGATCGTGCGTTGTCTGCTAATGTAATCACCAAATCCGGTAAGGCGGTTGAAACGGCTGGTGATATTGATACTTTACTACTCGACAAGACCGGTACAATCACGATTGGTAATCGCAAAGCAACCCAGTTCTATCCAGTATCTGGCATTGATGAACACTCTTTTGCACAGGCTTGTTTGCTGTCCTCTCTTTCTGACGATACGCCTGAAGGTAAGTCAATCGTAGAACTGGGACGTGAAAAAGGTGTACGTGTACATGATCTGAATACATCCGGATCGAAAATGATCAAATTTACGGCTGAGACAAAATGTTCAGGTGTAGATTTGGCAAATGGTACTCGTATCCGTAAAGGCGCTTTCGAAGCCATCCGTAAGATGAGTGAGGCTGCAGGTAACAAATACCCGAAAGAGGTTGCCGATTTAGTTCAGAAGATCACGAGCAACGGTGGTACTCCACTGGTTGTTTCACAGGACGACTTCATTATCGGTGTGATTGAATTACAGGATATTATCAAACCGGGTATCCAGGAACGTTTCGAGCGTCTGCGTAAGATGGGTGTGAAGACGGTAATGGTAACTGGTGATAACCCATTGACCGCAAAATATATCGCAGAAAAAGCAGGTGTAGACGATTATATCGCTGAGGCCAAACCGGAAGACAAGATGAACTATATCCGTAAGGAGCAGGAAAACGGTAAGCTGGTCGCTATGATGGGTGACGGAACGAATGATGCTCCGGCTTTGGCTCAAGCAAATGTTGGTGTGGCAATGAATAGTGGTACACAGGCTGCCAAGGAAGCTGGTAATATGGTTGATTTGGATAATGATCCAACGAAACTGATCGAGATTGTCGAAATTGGTAAACAGTTGCTGATGACTCGCGGAACGCTGACTACTTTCAGTATAGCTAACGACGTGGCTAAGTATTTCGCGATTGTTCCGGCTCTATTCATGGTTACAATCCCTGCATTGGCCCCAATGAACATTATGCACTTGCATAGCCCGGAATCAGCGATCCTGAGTGCGATCATCTTCAATGCAATCATTATCCCGATTCTGATCCCACTGGCGTTACGCGGTGTAGCTTATAAACCGATTGGTGCTTCTGCATTGCTTCGTCGCAACTTGCTGATTTACGGTTTGGGCGGTGTGATTGTCCCGTTCATTGGTATTAAGTTGATAGATATGATTGTAGGTTTATTCATGTAAAAGTAAAATCAATATTAAAAACCTTCCTCCCTCTGTATGAAGATAGGAGGAAGGTTAAGAAAATAAAATAATAATTCATTATGATATCAAATCTTTTTAAATCATTAAGACTGACAATTGCGTTTTGTTTGTTCTTCAGTGTTTTCTACATCTTCGTTTTGTGGTTGTTTGCCCAAGTGGCAGGACCGAATAAGGGCAATGCTGAACTGGTTACATTGAATGGAAAAGTAGTGGGGGCTGCCAATGTTGGTCAGAATTTTACACAAGATATTTATTTCTGGGGCCGTCCTTCCCATGCCGGTGACGGTTACGATGCATCCAGTTCGGCAGGTAGTAACAAGGGACCTTCCAATGAAGAACATTTGGCCTTGTTGGAAGAACGTATTGATACATTTTTGGTCCATCATCCTTACCTAACCCGTGAAAAAGTTCCGGCTGAAATCATCACGGCCAGTAGCTCCGGTTTGGATCCACATATCTCACCGAAAGCCGCTTATGTACAGGCTAAACGTGTAGCGGACGCTCGTGGTTGGTCGGAAGAAAAGGTGATAACAATCGTGAACTCACATGTTGAGAAACCTTTATTGGGCATGTTCGGTACAGAAAAAGTAAACGTGTTGAAATTAAACGTTGCGCTTGATAAAGCTGCTGAAAACAAATAACAGTTATTTAATAGATAAATTAGATTTAAGGTTATGAAATCATTTGTAAAAAAAGTAACTGTTTTGGCGGTTGCATTCTCAATGGCATCTTCTACGTTGGCTAATGCACAAGAAGAGGATGGTAAGGTAAATTTTTCCGTACAGGGAGATTTGGTAAGTTCTTATATTTGGCGTGGTTTTTACCAGACTGGTGCCAGCTTTCAACCAACATTATCTTTAGGCGTAGGTAATTTCTCTTTGACAGCTTGGGGGGCTACTGATTTCCAGGGTGCCAATTCCACGTCAGCAGCTGCGGCTAAAGAAATAGATTTGACGGCTGCTTATACATTCGGATCGGCAGGTCCTACATTGTCTGTCGCTAGCTTATGGTGGGCAGGACAAGGTGCCGGTGACTACTTTAACTTCAAGAGCCACGAAACAGCTCACCATTTTGAAGCAGGTTTGGCTTACACTTTACCTATTGAGAAGTTCCCGCTGTCTATCACTTGGAATTTCATGTTTGCCGGTCAAGATAAAGATGAAAATGGAAACCAAAACTATTCTTCTTATGTAGAGTTGAACTTCCCGTTCACAGTGAAGGGAGTTGATCTGAATGCAACTTGTGGTGTTCTTCCATACGATGCGGGAGTAACTACGTATGGAGGTGATGTAAATAGTGGATTTGCTGTAACGAACGTTGCATTGAAAGCAATGAAAGATATCAAAATCACGAATTCTTTCTCATTACCCATTTTTATACAGGCAATTTGGAACCCTCGTATGGAGGATGCTCATCTTGTCTTGGGAATTTCTTTAAGACCTTGATATAGTATACGCATGGACCGAGAACAAAGTGTACAACATTTTTTGGATTTGTTGAAAAAGTCTCGTCGTGGCAATTTTAAAATCTACATCGGCATGATTGCCGGTGTAGGTAAATCGTATCGGATGCTATCAGATGCCCACCAATTACTGGAAAGCGGTATTGATGTCAAGATCGGTTATATAGAAACACATGGGAGAGTCGAGACAGAGGCATTGGTGGAAGGACTGCCTGTCATTCCACGTCGTAAAATATTTTATAAAGGAAAAGAGATTGAAGAGATGGACTTACAGTCAATTCTCAGTATTCATCCTGAAGTTGTTATCGTTGACGAATTGGCTCATACCAATGTCGAAGGCAGTAAGAATGAAAAACGTTGGCAGGATGTTATGGATATACTGGATGCCGGTATCAGTGTAATTACGGCAGTTAATATTCAGCATATAGAAGGATTAAACGAGATGGTGCAGGACGTGGTTGGCATTGAGGTCAAGGAGCGTATTCCTGATATCGTACTGGAGCAGGCGGATGAAGTAGTCAATATAGACCTTACTGCTGACGAACTGCTGGCTCGGTTAAAAGCCGGAAAAATATACAAACCTGATAAGATACAAACAGCATTGAATAATTTCTTTAAGGCTGAGCATATTCTTCAGCTTAGGGAATTGGCATTGAAAGAGGTTGCTTTGCGGGTAGAAAAAAAAGTGGAAAGTACTATTCCTGAGAATCTTGGCGTGCGGCATGAAAGGTTTATGGCCTGTATCAGCAGTAATGAGAAAACCCCTCGTAAGATCATACGGAAAGTCGCGCGGTTGGCTACCCGATATAACACCAAGTTCTTTGTATTGTATGTACAAACCCCTAGGGAAAGTTCGGACCGGATTTCGTTGGCAAGCCAAAGACATTTACTGAACCATTTCAAGCTGGCAACAGAACTCGGAGGAGAAGTTATTCAAGTGCAATCCCCACATATAACGGATGCGATAGTGCAGGCTTGTAAAGAAAAACAAATCAGCACATTATGTATTGGACGACCGACTTTAAAATACCCTTCCGTTATCCTTGCTATGGTTCATTATCGGAACATGTTAGAAGAATTAGCTCAATTAGGTATTGATTTGATAATATTAGCTTAAAAAATCCTTATATAAAAATGAATATAAAAACAAAGTTGACTTATGGAATAGGGCTTTTATTTGTCTTGATCACTTTATTAGGGGGATTGGCTATAAAAAACATTCATAATGTATCAGATGACACGCAGAATATTCTGGCGGATAATTATAATTCACTCCTTTATTCCCGTCAGATGCTTGAGTCATTGGATGCCATTCGGGAAAATCCGAATGCCCGAAAAAACTTTGAGGCCGGGTTGGAGGCTCAGAGAAACAATCTGACAGAGAAGGATGAAGACGTACTGACCAACCGGTTAAGTTCGTACTGTGAAAAGGCATTGGATGACATGGATGATGAATCGATTCGGCAAATACGCCAGACGATCTATACCATTATGGCGGTCAATATGTCTGCCATTTATGAAAAGAATGAAGTGGCTGTCCACACAGCGAAAAGATCTCTTTTTGGGATCTGGACGGTAGGGATTGCTTGTATCACGATCGCTTTCCTCTTTCTGGTTCGTTTACCACGTTCGGTCAGCGTACAGATCCGGAAATTGACGGATGGCATCAAGGAAATCACCAATGCCAATTACAGTAAGCGGCTCGATTTGGGGAATGAGCCGGAGTTCAAGGAAATAGCTACATTGTTTAACGAGATGGCTGAGCGATTGGCCGAATACAGGAACAGTTCGCTGGAAGATATCCTGCAGGGAAAAAAATATATAGAAACAATTATCAACAGCATAGCAGAACCTATCATAGGCTTGAGTAAGGAACGGAAGATTTTGTTTGTTAATGACGAGGCTTTGACTGTTTTGAATTTGACGCGGGAAAACATTATTGGCAGGCCGGCTCCCGAAGTGGCGTTAAAAAATGATTTGCTCCGCCGTTTGATTCGGCAATTAGTTCATCCCGATGACAATAAGGACCCGTTGAAAATTTACGCAGACAATAAAGAAAGCTATTTTCAGGTAAAATACATTCCGATCAACGTCAACAAGCAGACCGGACTAGAGAGTAAGTATGTCGGGGATGTGATCTTGTTGAAGAACGTGACCGAATTTAAAGAAAAAGATATTGCAAAGACAACCTTTATTTCGACGATTTCCCATGAACTGAAAACACCGATATCAGCTATTATGATGAGCTTGAAATTACTGGAAGATAACAGGATAGGAAAGCTAAATACAGAACAGGAGAGCCTTTCTAGGAACATAAAGGAGAATAGCGATCGTTTGTTGGAGATCACTAGTGAATTGTTGAAGATGTCACAGGTAGAGAGTGGTAAGCTCTATTTGAATCCGAAGATTACCAAACCGATCGAACTGATTAACTATGCCATCAAGGCGAACCAGGTACAAGCCGAGCGTTTTAACTGTCAGATCGAAGTGGAATATCCCGAAAAGATTGCCAAGTTGTTTGTTGACAGCGAGAAGATTGCTTGGGTTGTGACCAATCTGTTGTCGAACGCCATCCGTTATTCATCGGAGAACGGGAGGATCGTCATCGGTGCACGACAGATCGACAAAGCCGTCGAG
>UMBH01027406.1_pt1 | contig 11594 bp, 8 predicted proteins | sample 1963921 | NCBI WGS metagenome assembly UMBH01 (sample SAMEA4835937, study PRJEB28245) | human gut metagenome | biome: gut microbiome; material: fecal sample | place: Denmark | collected 2008
AGCAACGAATTTGTTCACAGTACACCAAAAGATTTTGGAGAGAATTCGATCATCTGTCTGTCCTGCCATAAGGGAAATACACCGGAAACGATTGCAGCAGCAAAGCTTGGTAAGGAAAAAGGAGCAGCAGTAATTATTCTTACATGGCTGGAAGAATCTGAAATTGTGGAGTTTGGTGACTATATTATCCAGTATTCATTTGATGCAAGTCCGGATCATCTCAAAGGTGATATTGATTATGCTGGAGAAAAAACAATGTGTGCGCTGCTCGTAGCAGTGGAAACACTTCAACAGACCGCAGGATATGAAAATTATGACAAATTCTACGAAGGACTTGGTATGATTACCGGAATTATCCGGAATGCAAGAAAACATGTACAGGTAAGAGCTGAACAGTTTGCTGAAACATACAAGGACGATACCGTTATTTATACGATGGGAAGCGGAGCTGGCTATGGGGCTGCATATATGGAAAGTATTTGCATTTTCATGGAAATGCAGTGGCTTGATTCCAGCAGTATTCATACAGGAGAATATTTCCATGGACCGTTTGAAATCACAGATGCAAACCGTCCGTTTATGATTCAGATATCAGAAGGATCTACCCGTGAACTGGATGAAAGGGCTTTAAAATTCCTTCATACATATGCAAAGAGGATTGAAGTTCTGGACGCAAAAGAACTTGGATTATCTACAATTGATGCTTCTGTTGTGGATTACTTTAACCATTCACTGTTTAATAATGTATATCCTATTTATAACCATGAACTGGCTGAAAAGAAAGAACATCCGCTTTCAACACGTAGATATATGTGGAAAGTAGAGTATTAATTCAGAACATATTTAATTCGGGCAAAAGAATTTATAAGCAGACAAAGACATTGTATCCTATGTTTTTGTCTGCTTATTGTATTGTAGATACAAAATAATACATATACGATACTGAAATAGCCTGAGAACAAAAATATGCACAAAAATCGGAACTAAAATATAGGATAATTGACGAAAAACACACAAGTTCTTGACAAAGGTATGATACAAATATAATATTAAAGCAGATACAAAACAATACAAATAAGAGCGATGTACGAGAATTGTATTAAAGTTTGTATTGTACGGATATGCGCACATCCAAAATGTAACTGAAAAAGATATATATAAAAGAGAGGGAGGACATGAATATGTTCTGGGTAGAATTAATACTTGTACTTGCCATTATATTTTTGGGGGTACGTAAGGGTGGTACATTTTTAGCAATGGCTGGTGGTGTTGGAATGTTAATTATGACATTTTTCTTTCATGTTACACCGGCAGATCCGCCAGTTACCGTTATTTTAATTATGATTGCGGTAATTGTAGCAGCTGCAACAATGCAGGCATGTGGGGGATTGGATTTCCTGGTTCGCATAGCAGAAAAGATTCTTCGCAGGAATACTAGGATGATTACGGTACTTGCACCGGTTGTAGCATATATTTTTACATTTATGTGTGGTACAGGTCACATTATTTACAGTTTGCTTCCGGTAATTAATGAAATTTCTATTGAGACAGGAGTTCGACCGGAACGCCCGATTTCAGCAGCAACGGTAGGTATTCTGGCTTTTATGGCTGAAGCAACGAACTATAAAACGGTTAATATTTTTACACTGCTTGTAGTCTGTATCCCGGCAACACTGATTGGTACAGTCGCATGTGCTCTTGCTGTAATGAAGAAAGGAAAAGAACTGGCAGAGGATCCGGAATTTCAGGCTCGTGTAGCATCCGGACAGGTTCAGACTCTTGTGAAAAATGAGAATGCTGCAGAAGTTAAAACAACAAAAGAGGCAAAAATCTCTGTTGCAGTATTTTTGGTTGCCATGGTAGGTATTGTATTGCTTGGCGCAGTGAGTGCATTAGTTCCAACACTTTCAGATGGAAGCAAATTACCGCTTACCACAGTAATTGAGATTTTTATGCTGGTTGCAGCAGCCGTAACGGTATTAATTACAAAACTTGACAGCAATAAGGTACTGGATCAGCCAGTATTTAAAACAGGAATGTTTGCTGTTGTTCTGGCATTTGGTCTTTGCTGGCTGGTGAATACATTTATTGCAGATCAGTCATCGTTTATTACAGATAATATGTCAGTTCTCACGAATGAACATCCATGGATTTATATCATAGCAGTGTTTATTGTTGGGGCAATAACAACAAGTCAGTCATCCTCTACAATGATTATGGTTCCGATTGGTATTGCATTAGGGCTTCCGGCAAATATTATTGTTGCTGGCTGGATTGCATGTTCATCAAATTATTTTATTCCTGCTTCCGGTCAGTGCGTTGCAGCAATTGCGTTTGATACCGCGGGAACAACAAAAATTGGAAAATATGTGTTAAATCACAGCTATATGCTTCCTGGCCTTGTATGTACTGTAGTTTCAGTAGTGTCAGCAATTTTGATAGGAGCAGTAGTATTTTAAAACATAAGGAGAAAATCTATGAAAGAACCAAAAATTATAGCGATTGGAGATAATGTATGTGATAAATATTTATCTCGTGGGAAAATGTATCCGGGAGGACAATGTGTCAATACATGCGTATATGCAAAATGGAATGGTGTCAATTCGGCATATCTTGGAAAATACGGTAATGATGAAGTTGCTGAATGTGTGCAGGAGACATTAAAAAAATTAGAGATTGATGATACGCATTGCCGGCATTTTCAGGGAGAAAACGGTTTCGCTTTGGTAACACTGAAAGAAACAGACCGTGTTTTTCTTGGCTCAAATAAAGGTGGAATTGCAAAAGATCATGCATTTGATTTCAACGAAGAAGATATGGATTATATTCAGCAATATGATTTGATTTACACAAATCTTAACAGCTATATTGAACAGGATCTTTCAAAATTGTATCAGACAAAGGTTCCGATTGCCTATGATTTTTCAATGCGCTGGACAGATGAGTATTTGAGGGATGTATGTCCGTATGTAACTGTTGCAATTATGTCATGTGCACATTTGTCAGAAGATGAACGGGAGAGAGAAATGAAAAAGGCACAGAAATATGGTGTTTCTGTTGTTCTTGGAACTGTCGGAGAAGAAGGCTCTTATGTATTATATAAAGATAAATTTTTATATACAAAAGCAGTATTGGCAGAGGATGTTATAGATACTATGGGAGCGGGAGATTCTTATTTTGCGGCATTCCTAAGTGATATGTTAAAAAATTCCCCACAACATAAGATTTTAGATGGTTCAGATGAACAGATGTATGTAAAAATTCAAAATGCAATGAAAAAGGCATCGGAGTTTGCCGCAAAGATGTGCGCAAAAGAAGGTGCATTTGGATATGGAGTACCAATTACAGGAAGAACAGAAATTTAGGGAGGTATAAGTATGAAACCAGATATGTATGAAAATAACGAAGAGGGAATTTTATGTGTCTATAAAAATCCAAAGTGGCTTGTATGTATTAAAAACTGGAAACCGGACAATGATATTAATGGGATTAAACACTTGGAGATCCATCATTCGACCGATGAGCAGTTTATTCTTGTACATGGTAAAGCGATTCTGATTACCGCAGAAAAAAAGGAAAATGGTTTTTCTATTGATCTGACATTGATGGAGCAGGGAAAAGTATATAATGTTCCGGCAGAATGCTGGTTTTATTCAATCACCCAGAAAGATACAAAAATAGTATATGTACAAGATTCCAATTGCTCTATGGAAAACAGTGATTTTTGTGATCTTTCGGAAGAAGAAATAGCATGGATTCAGGAAAAAGCATCACGGCTGCTGGCATAACTAAAGGATAGATTTATATGAAGAAACAATATATTCTTTTTGATTTTGATGGTGTTATTGTAAACACGGAACCTCAAAATGCACATTATCTGCAGGAAACTCTCAAATCGTTTGGTGTATATATGGATCACGAAGAGTTAAAAGGATTTATTGGAGTTAACAGCCGTGAAAAAATATTGCATTATTTGAGCCGGTCGAAAGAAAATGTTTCATGGGAAATGTACCAGAAAAGAAGAAAAGAGATGGGAAATACCTATGAAAATGATGCCATCTGTCCCATGCCGGGATTACAGGAATTATTTCAATGGATGAAGGGACGGAATCTGAAAGCCGGATTGGTAACATCAACGAGCGCGAAATATATTATTACGGCTTTAAACCGGATCAAAATGACAGATTATTTTTCAGTTATTGTATGTGGGGATATGTGTGAAAAAAGAAAGCCCTATCCGGATGGGTACTTAAAGGCGATACAGTTATTGCAGGCTGAAAAAGATGAGGTTGTTGCAATTGAGGATTCCTCAACCGGTATTCATGCGGCAATACAGGCAGGAATTGATGTGATTGGTTATACTGGCTCAGGAATAAAACAGGATACTGGAGAGGCGACTGCTGTTTTTTCTTCATTTCAGGACATTCAGCATTTTTTGGAAACAGCAATTTTATAAGTGTAACAGCATACGTTATATAACAGGCGGCAGATGATTTCTGCCGCCTGTTAAGTTTATCAATATTTGTAGTTATAGCTCCTCTATGAAAAAAGTCTGCCAGAAGAACAAAATAGGACATATAAAGAAAAAAGGGCAAATCCCTTTGTGTAAGACAAATGGGATATATGGATGAAAAGGTGCCTGAAATGTCCTGCTGTGATATCTGTATGGGACATATAGACAAAAAGATAATAAAAAAGTCCTTCTGTAAAAGTCAAACGGGACATGTGGACGAGAAGATGCTACAAATGTCCTGTTATGACATTTGTATGGGACATAATAAGAACTTTTTTTCACATATGTCCCAGCTGACAGGAAAAGCAGGACATAATATACAAATTTTTCTCCATATGTCCCGGTTTTTCATAGAATGCATATTCATAAAATATGAAAAGTATTATGGACAGAAAACATCAATGAACAGTAAGTATTTGTAAAATTATGAATAGAATATCATAAAGGAAAGCAGGACAACTGCTTTACATTATTCAGACCGTGTGATATACTATATAAAATTCAACAACTGTCACGGATATCTGATGACAGGCGTTTGTCAGGAGTTTTGTATACAGAGAATACAGACTGCGCGTTGGCGGGATATTGCCGATGCGCAGTCTTTTTTAGTGATGCAGTTGAGGAGAGAAACAGGTATATGGGGATAGCTCGGGAAAAAAAGAAGAAAACATTAAAGGCAAAAATGCTTGGCATATTGACGATGTGTGCGATGACAAGCCTTCTGGCTGCGGGAATTGTATCCTATATGGCACTGAGAATGATACAGAATGACAGTATAGAGAATAACATGAAAATGTATCTGGATCAGATTACGAAGAATACGGATGAAGCCTATTATGATATGCTCAGTATTGTGAACTATATGGGACCGGGCGGTCTGATCGGAAACGTAACGGACAGTTATCTTGATGCTGTGGATAATTTTGACAGGTTTGTTGAACAGAGATCCCTTAGACAAGAACTTTCGGGACTCGGATATGTCAACACAAAACTGGTAGGCGTTACCTATTATGACAAGGAAGAGAAAAAGGAACTTATCAGCGGTATGAATGTCAGAACACTGGACGGAAGACAGAACGCATTGCCTAAGGTTGCGGAGTGTGCGGGAAATGTTATGCAGGCAGCCCATGCGTCTTTTCTTGGGAGTAGTGAGAAAACAGTTTTTTCCGTCATGAGGGAAGTAGTTTTTGGCAATGGGAAAAAACTGGAAATCTACACAGAAATAAAGGCTGATATGAAGACCCCGGAAGAAATAAATAAGGAAGGACATCCCTACACTTATATTCAGACGGATGAGAAAGGGGTTGCACAATACAGCGTAAATCCTGTCATTATACAGGGACAGAAACTGTTTTCTGCATCACTCTCAAAGGGGGAGTATGAAGTCCAGACGAGAGAGGGCTATAAGATCATGGCATACCGGAGTCAGATGGGATACATTAATGCAGTGGCACTACCGGACAATATATATCAGAAGAAGATTAACCAGTGGAGAATGATGATGACACTCATCATAGTTGTAACGTTTCTGCTCTTTTCCATGTCTGTCCTCTATCTTTATCGTATGATCTGCCGACCGCTGAGTCAATTCCGCAGACAGATGGTGCAGATTGGGGATGGCACTCTTCAGGCAGTACATGAAGAGTCGGACATTGCAGAGTTTGACAGCCTGATGAGGGAAGTAGAACAGATGAAGAGACAGATTGAGAATCTTATCAGCAATATGGTAGAAAAGGAAAAAAGCATACAGAAGATGGAGTTTGAGAAACTTCTCTATCAAATTAATCCTCATTTCCTTCTCAATACACTGAATTCGATTCAGTGGATGGCACAAATGAGTCACCAAAGAGAGATCAGTGAGTTTGTACAGAGACTAAAGAAGCTTCTTTCCTATAATCTGGGCAAAGAAGGCCGCCAGACAACGTTGCGGATGGAGTTGGAGATTGTAAAGGAATATATTGCACTTCAGCAGATGCGGTATGATTTTATTATTGAGATGAATATAGAAGATGGCAGTTATCTTGACCAGCCAACGGTCCGTATGCTTTTTCAGCCACTTGTGGAGAACGCGATCCGCTATGGTCTTGGGGATGATGAGAAGATCAGCATCCAGGTGTTTGAAGATGTGGCAAGGCATCTTGCTGTTGTAACTATCTCTGACAGCGGAAAGGGACTGAATCAGGAGGAGATAGATGAGATCAACCAGCCGTTTGATTATGACTGGGGATACTGGAAGAATGAGAACAGAGGTATCGGACTGCGCTACGTCAAGGCTATGCTGGAATCATTTTATGATGGACAGACGAGTTTGTTTGTAAACAGCAAAAAAGGGTTCGGAACCAGAATTACGATCCTTCTTCCTGTCCGGAAACCGGAAGAAAAAAAAGAGAAAGACAAAGAGGTTACATTGGAAGAAAATAAGGTGGGACAGACAGATGAAAGTATTGATTGTAGATGACGACAAACTTGCCAGAAAAGGTCTGGTCGCTATTATGGACTGGGAAAAGTATGGATTCGAGGTAGTGGGAGATGTACAGAATGGGAGAAAAGCCCTTGAATTTCTCCGAAATCATCCGGTGGATATTGTATTTACCGATATAGATATGCCGGAAATTGATGGACTGGAACTTATGCAGATGTGCGGAGAGGAATTTCCGGAAATTAAATTTGTAATTCTTTCTGTATATGAGAATTTCAGTTATGCACAGACGGCAATCCGTATGGGTGCGTTAGACTATATCTCAAAGATCAGTTTTTCCCCGGAAGAGTGTGGAACGATACTGGAACGGGTCAGTGCAAAGTACATGCAGACATGCAGAGATGGACATGCAGAAGAGGAAAATCAGGAAAAAGTTGAAGAACTGAACAGAAGATGGATGCACACCAGATGGATTTTCAGTGAGAAAGAATTTGAAGATCTCTGTCAGAAAACAAAAGAAATCAGTCTGCGGAGTGCGGAGAGGATTTTTGTTAAGAGTTTTCATAACATTCAGCTCCTGTCAGATGAAGAAGGGGAATTTCCATCGCTGGATACGGTTGAAGAGATGCTGGACTGGGTGCACCGCTGGAGGGAACATATTTATGAAGAGAGTCTTAGCTCATCACAGAAAAATGATATCAGTGCTTTTGCAGCGGTTATCAAGTATGTGGATGGACATATCGGGGAGGATCTTCGCTCTGAAGACGTGGCAGAACGGATAGGGATGAGCAGGAGTTATTTTAGTACAAGGTTTAAGGAGATGACGGGGGAAACATTTCACCAATATGTGATACACAGGAAAATGAAGACTGCGGCGGAATGGATAGAGGAGGGAAAGAAGAGCATTACAAGGATTGCCGTAGAACTTGGATATGATAATTTTCATTATTTTGCAAAAGTATTTGCACGGGAGCATGGGTGTACGCCTTCGGAATACAGAAAAGAGAGTAAAAATGTCTGATTTTCATCGGACATTTTTTTTGTGATAAAAAATATTTGGTAAGATTAGAAACAATATCATCTAGCAGGATATGGGGGAAGAAGATAAAATAATTAAAAAAAGGAAGGGAGGTATCATGGTGTATATTAAACAAAAAGGAAGGGAGGTCCTGGAATGTATATCAAACGATTTGTGAAGCATTATTATATTATGCTGATTCCGGCACTTTTATGGCTGTTTTTCTTTAGCATTGTTCCGATGTTCGGTATTGTCATGGCATTTCAAGATTATAATCCGGGCCAGGGTATTTTGCATTCTAAGTTTGTCGGGCTTGAAAATTTTAAGTACATGTTTCAAATGAACGATGTCAAACAGGTACTGTGTAATACCGTTGTAATCGCGGTAGGAAAGATTATTGGGAATATTATTTTCCCATTGATTTTTGCACTTCTGCTTAATGAATTCTGTATTAAGCGGCTCAAGCGTCCAATCCAGACAATTGTTTACCTACCGTATTTTCTGTCGTGGGTTATTCTGGCAAAGATTGTTTTAAATATCTTTGGATATACTGGTCCAATTAATCAGCTGATGGAGGCATTTGGTAGAAATCCGATCAATTTTTTCGGGGAGCCATCATTGTTCCAGCCTCTGGTGATCGGCACAGATATCTGGAAAGGATTTGGGTACAATACGGTAGTTTATCTGGCAGCAATACTTGGGGTAGACCAGAGCCTTTATGAAGCAGCAGCGGCAGACGGAGCAGGAAGATTCAAACGTATCTGGCACATAACGCTCCCGGGAATAAGGACAACGGTAGCCCTTCTGGCAATTCTGTCACTTGGAAATGTGCTCAATGCAGGTTTTGATCAGATCTACAATTTGTATAATCCGCTTGTTTATTCCACTGGTGATATCATAGACACATGGGTATACCGTGCAGGACTTGAGAACCTGCAGTACTCGCTGGCTACAGCAGTTGGACTGTTTAAATCGGTGATCAGCGTTATCTTAATTGTTATAGGATATAAGCTGGCAGATAAGTTTACCGGTTACAAACTATTCTAAGGAGGTGCAGTAAATGATAGAAAATAAAAGTATAGGATCAAAAGTATTCGACGTAGTAAATGTTGTGATCCTTATTTTGATCACACTGGTCTGCATCCTGCCGGTATGGTATGTCCTTTGCGTTTCCTTAAGTAGCAGGGAGGCTGTCAGTGCAGGGAAAGTTGCTCTCTGGCCGGTGGGATTTAATCTCCTGTCATATAAGAAGATCTTGGGAGAGGGAAATTTCTTTACTTCTTTTCTTGTGTCTATTAAACGAGTTGTGTTAGGTACAGGGGCCAGCATGGTGTGTATACTTTTGGCAGCATATCCGTTGTCAAGAACAAAAAAACAGTTTCCGAAGAGGGGCATCTTCATGTGGATCTTTGTATTCTGCATGCTTTTCAATGGAGGTACTGTTCCGTGGTATATCACAATGAAGAATTACGGTCTCATGGACAGCATATGGGGACTTGTCTTCGGTATGGGGCTTCAGGTTTTCAACGTCATTCTGGCAGTAAACTTTTTCAAGAATCTGCCAGTTGAACTGGAAGAGGCATGCTTTATAGACGGTGGTGGACCATGGAGGAATCTGATCTCAATTTACATTCCTTTGGCAAAACCGATGGTGGCAACGATCTCGCTTTTTACGATTGTTCAGTACTGGAACGAGTTCTTTCAGGGAATGGTTCTAAGTACAAAACAAAGCAGCTATCCGCTTCAGACATACATACAGCAGATGGTAGTAACATTGGATTATTCCAGTATGAATGTTGAACAGATCGCACAGGCAATGAAACTAAATAACCAGTCGCTGGACGCTGCGAAGATATTTATCGCCATGATCCCGGTGCTGATCATATACCCGTTTTTGCAGAAATATTTTGTATCTGGGATCACGTTGGGATCGGTAAAAGGATAGTATCCGGTCAGAAAGAGTCTGGCCAAAATAGAGAATAGTAAAAACGAAAAGGAGAAAATGGATTATGAAACTAAAAAGAATAATTGCTATAGCGTGTACGGCAGCTATGACGGTATCCTTGATTTCAGGCTGTGGTGGTGCATCAGACAAAGGGCAGAAAGAAGCGGTCAAGGAAGCAGAAGGAACAGCGAAAGAAGATCTGCCTCTGGCAAAATACCCGGAGACGGTTACGGTACATCTGGGCGGAAAAATGAATCCGAATGCAAAGATTCCGAAAGGAATGTCATTTGAAGACAACTCCTATACAAGGCTTCTGAAAGAGAACCTGAACATCCAGGTAGTATATGACTGGACTGCATCTACATCAGACTATGATGAAAAAATGAGTCTCTGTATCGGAAGTAATACCATTCCGGAAATCATGAATGTAAATGCAACCCAGTACAGGGCTCTGTTGAAATACGATATGATACAGCCACTGGATAAGTATTTTGATGATTATGCTTCAGATGCACTGAAAAGTTATGTGAAATCCGGCGGTGAAGAACTGCAGAAATGTATCACCAATGAAGATGGAGAACTGATGGCGATTCCTGCCCCGAACCTGACAGCAGGCGGTGTAAACGAAATGTGGATTCGTCAGGACTGGCTGGATGCTCTTGGGCTGGATGTACCACGCACATGGGATGAACTGGCAGAAGTGGCTAAAGCATTTGTGACAAGGGATCCAGATGGAAATGGAGAGAATGACACTATCGGTATTCTTGGACCAGGAAATTCGGACCACATGAATGCAGTAGGCGGCAACCAGTTTGGACTTGACCCATTGTTCAGCTGTTTTCAGTCATATCCGCAGTACTGGCTGAAGAGTGAGGACGGATCGGTAGAGTATGGTTCGATTCAGCCGGAGACGAAGACTGCACTGGAAAATATCTCCAAACTTTATGCGGATGGTGTTATTGATCCGGAGACACTTGTCAGAAGTGATAGCAAGGAGCCACTTCTTGCTGGAAAAGTAGGAATCTTTTTCGGACCGTGGTGGTGTGCATATACATTTGCGGATACAACTCTGTCAGGTTCAGCAGACTGGCGGGCATATTTCACACCTCTTTCTGAGGATGGAAAATATTATACGCATATGGCTGAGCCAACGACACAGTATGTCGTAGCGAGCAAGGACTGCAAAAATCCGGAAGCTGCGTTTAAGATCATTAACTACCTGGTTGCAAATGAGCAGAAATGGGTAGAAGAGGGCGTAACATCTACGGAGATGGGAACCGGAGATTTCTATCCTTTGTATAATACGTATGACAATGCTGATGAGATAGAGAAATCTTATGAAGCGCTGACGAAATATCTTGCAGGAGATATCAGTATGGATGATGTAGATTTTTCGACACATAAACTGCTGAAGAACGATATGGAAGCAGTTACGAAACTTAAGAAAAAGCCTTACGATGATTTCAGTCTTAAATATTGGAATCTGGATAGTGATCTGGCAAAAACAAATCTGCCTCGTCTGGTTGCAATCATGGTAGGTGACGCGCCACTTGTAAATGAGGAATATGTTCCGGTTTACAACGCTTACAACGGACAGACGGAAACAATGGAAGCGAAATGGGCAAATCTGAAGAAGATGGAGGAAGAGACTTTCGCAAAGATCATTATGGGAAAAGCAGATATCAGCGAATTCGATACT
>UMBH01039803.1_pt1 | contig 11371 bp, 6 predicted proteins | sample 1963921 | NCBI WGS metagenome assembly UMBH01 (sample SAMEA4835937, study PRJEB28245) | human gut metagenome | biome: gut microbiome; material: fecal sample | place: Denmark | collected 2008
AATCTCCTTTTTCTTGTGATCTGTTACATATTGCCAGCCGCCAGGCAGCCACGGCAATCCGGAATCCCTCCGGCTCACTCTTCTGTCCCATAAATCGTACACTGCATTTACAGTCCCGTTTTACGGACAAAAAAATAAGCCCTCCGAATCCCTCACAAGGGACCGAATGACTTCGGCGGTACCACCCCAGTTAACAGCGCACCCGCTGCTCTCTCAACACCCGTTAACGCCGGAAACACACGCCACGCTTCAATCACGCAGAGCTCCGAGGCCGGTTCCACAGTTCACGCACAGGACCCTTCCACCAAAACAGGCCCCTCTCTGAGATAATTCCCTGTGTACTATTCTCATCATCGCCGTATCTTCGATACATTTTAGGCGAAAACCCCTGCAATGTCAACCCCAAAACTCACATTTTCAACCCAGAAAACCAGGAAAGAATCCATTCCCAGGAATTAATTTCCAGGGAACAGGGCCAACGGCCCGCCTTCCCGTCCCTCCATCCACACATCGGCTCAACCTGACACAGCCAATACAGAAGCATACAGGCACAAGTTAACAACCTCACACATTTCTCAACCTAAGCACTACTCAAAAAAGCCCAAGGGGTGTGCAGAGGGGGCGCGGCTTTGCGGCCCCTTTGCGGTTTTCACTTTTACAAAAAAATACTGCGCCCCGTTCGCCAGGAACGAAACACAGCATTTTTTCAAAGAGTTTTTCTAAGATCTTGTTACTCTATTTAACAACACGCACCCTATACATTCCCTCAATCTCCTTGAGCTCGTCAAGTGCCTTGGCAGAAGCCGCACTCTCAAGATCGATAAGAGTATAAGCAAACTCCCCTTTACTCTTATTGGTCATATCCGCAATATTCAGCCCCTCAGATCCAAGGATCTTGGTTACCTGACTGATCATATTCGGTGTATTACTGTGTGCAAGAGAAATTCTACCCACAGCCACACAGGTACCCATATCACAGTTTGGATAATTAACAGAGTTCTTGATATTACCATTCTCAAGGTAATCACGGATCTCTTTTACAGCCATCTCCGCACAGTTCTCCTCAGATTCCTCTGTAGAAGCACCAAGATGTGGGGTTACCAGAATGCCCTCGCGTCCTGCAACTGTCTCGTTGGCAAAGTCTGTTACATATTTTTTAACCTTACCACTCTCAACAGCCTCGATCAGAGCATCCTCATCAACAAGAAGATCTCTTGCAAAATTCAGAAGAACCACGCCGTCCTTCATCTTATCGAAAGCTTCTTTGTTAATCATCTTCTTAGTGCTGTCAAGAAGCGGCACATGAATGGTGATATAATCGCACTGGCTGTAGATCTCATCCAGGCTCTTGCTGTGCTTGATGGTTCTGGACAGATTCCATGCCGCATCAATAGAAAGATATGGGTCATAGCCATATACTTCCATGCCAAGACCGCATGCTGCGTTTGCCACCATGGCTCCGATGGCTCCAAGACCGATGATACCAAGCTTTTTGCCGCTGATTTCGCATCCTGCGAACTGTTTTTTCTGCTTCTCGGCAAGCTTGCCGATGTGCTCTTTATCTTTCTCCTGTGCAACCCACTCGATACCGCCAACGATATCTCTGGATGCAAGAAGCATACCTGCAAGTACAAGCTCTTTTACGCCGTTTGCATTTGCTCCAGGTGTGTTAAATACAACAACACCCTTCTCTGCATATTCTTTAACAGGAATATTGTTGACACCTGCTCCTGCACGTGCAACTGCACAAACACTTTTGGGAAGCTCCATGTCATGCATTTTCGCACTTCTCACAAGGATCGCGTCACACTGATCTACAGTCTCTGATTTTTTGTAATTATCGCCGAAAAGTTTAAGTCCTTTTTCTGCGATGGGGTTCAGGCAATGATACTGGAACATTATGCATTCTCCTCCTCAAATTTCTTCATGAATGCAACCAGAGCCTCTACACCAGCCTTCGGCATGGCATTGTAGATACTTGCACGCATTCCGCCAACAGTACGGTGTCCTTTCAGGTTTACAAGTCCTGCCTCTGTTGCCTCTTTCACAAACTTGGCATCCATTTCCTTGTCACCTGTTACAAACGGAACATTCATAAGAGATCTGTCTTCTGGAACTACAGTTCCCTTGAACAGCTTGCTGGAATCCAGATAATCATAGAGGATCTTTGCCTTTTCCTCATTGCGCTGCTTCATCACTTCCAGACCGCCCATCTTCTTCAGCCATTTGAATACTTTTCCGCATACATAGATGCAGTAAGCGTTCGGTGTGTTGTAAAGAGAACCTGCGTCTGCATGTGTCTTATAGGTAAGCATGGTTGGTGTTCCCGGAAGAACATCCTCTGTGATCAGATCCTCACGGATGATCACGATAACCATACCTGCAGGTCCGATGTTCTTCTGAACACCGCCATAGATAATACCATATTTGCTTACATCTACAGGCTCAGACAGGAAGCAGGAGGATACATCTGCTACCAGAGTCTTGCCTTTTGTGTTTGGAAGTTTTTTGAATTTTGTGCCGTAAATGGTGTTGTTCTCACAGATGTATACATAGTCTGCATCCGGGCTGATCGGCAGATCACTGCAGTCCGGGATATAGCTGAAAGTTTTGTCCTCAGAAGATGCGATCTTGTTTGCTTTTCCGTATTTCTGAGCTTCCTGATAAGCTTTCTTTGCCCACTGACCTGTTACGATATAATCTGCGACCTTATTTTTCATAAGGTTCATCGGGATCATGGCAAACTGCTGGGATGCTCCTCCCTGAAGGAAAAGTACCTTGTAGTTATCTGGGATGTTCATAAGCTCGCGGAGATCTTTCTCAGCTGTATCAATAATCTCCTGAAACGCTGCACTTCTGTGACTCATTTCCATAACGGACATTCCTGTGCCGTTATAATCAAGCATTTCATCAGCTACTTCTTTGAGTACTTCCTCCGGAAGCACTGCCGGTCCGGCAGAAAAATTGTACACTCTACTCATGTTTCTTCATATCCTCCTCGTCAAATACATCATCAAGATTCGCACCAGCCGGTACCATCGGGAACACACTCAGATCCTGATCGATCCAGCAATCCAGAACGACAGGTCCCTCTGCTGCCAGTGCCATCTTAAGTGCAGGTTCCACATCCTCCATCCTTGTCACACGAATGGCTTTTGCACCCAGCGCCTCTGATAATTTTACAAAATCAACAGAATCATCCAGTACTGTGGAAGAATATCTCTTTCCATAGAAAAGCGTCTGCCACTGACGCACCATTCCCAGTACGTGATTGTTCATAACAATCTGGATCAGCTGTCTACCACAGCGCGCTGCTGTTGCCAGTTCATTCATATTCATACGGAAGCATCCGTCACCTGCTATATTAACAACTGTTTTTTCCGGTCTGCCCATCTTTGCGCCAATTGCAGCGCCAAGGCCATAGCCCATCGTTCCAAGGCCGCCGGAAGTAAGAAGAGTTCTCGGCTCTTTGTATTTATAATACTGTGCCGCCCACATCTGATGCTGTCCAACATCTGTGGAGATGATGGCATCACCATTGGTCAGTTCATAAAGTTTCTCTATAATATACGGACCTGTCAGCTGTGTATGATCATAATTCAGCGGATATTTTGCTTTCAGTTCCTGGATATGTGCGATCCACTCCGAATGTTCTTTTTCCGGAACTTCCTCCAGAAGACGTTTCAGCACTTCTTTCACATCTCCGATCACGCTTGCATCCACTTTGATATTTTTGTTGATCTCCGCAGCATCTACATCGATCTGAAGGATTTTTGCATTATGTGCAAAAGTCTTGGTATTTCCTGTTACACGGTCACTGAAACGTGCTCCAAGAACAATGAGAAGATCACATTCCGTAACACCAAGATCGGAAGTCTTGGTTCCGTGCATACCTACCATACCGGTATAAAGCGGATCCTCACCTGGGAAAGTACCTTTACCCATCAGTGTATCGCAGACCGGAGCCTGGATCCTGTGAGCCAGTTCGCGGACTTCCTGGTCAGCACCGGAGATCACACAGCCGCCGCCTACAAAAATAAAAGGTTTCTTTGCCTCTCTGATCATTTCCAGCGCCTGGTCCATATCTTCTTTGCGGATGTTTTTGATCTCACGGTTAACGGTAGCCGGATGGCATGGCTCGTATTCATATTTCATTCCTGTGATATCCTTCGGAACATCCACAAGAACCGGGCCAGGTCTTCCGCTTTTTGCAATATAAAATGCTCTTCTTAACGTATCTGCAAGATCCTCGATATTCTTTACAATAAAGCTGTATTTTGTCACAGGCATTACGATACCTGCGATATCAACCTCCTGGAAAGAATCTCTTCCCAGGAGTGGTCTTCCTACGTTTGCAGTAATGGCTACCATCGGTACGGAATCCATGTATGCAGTCGCGATTCCTGTTACCAGGTTGGTGGCTCCAGGACCGGATGTTGCCAGGCAGACGCCCACTTTTCCGGTAGCTCTCGCATAACCGTCAGCAGCATGGGATGCACCCTGCTCGTGGGAGGTCAGTACATGTGTGATCTCATCTTTGTATTCATATAAGGCATCGTAAACATTCAGGATCGCGCCGCCCGGATATCCAAATACGGTATCAACGCCCTGTTCCTTCAGACATTCTACGATGATCTCTGCACCTGTAAGCTGCATGTCTTTCGTTCCTCCTTATTTTGCTTTCGGTACTTCCAGGATCGCACCACGGTTTCCGGATGTTACCATGGAAGCATATCTTGCCAGATATCCGGTTGTTACCTTCGGCTCTCTTGGCTGCCATTTTTCTCTTCTTGCCTGCATCTCTTCGTCAGAAACTTTGATCTCCAATTTCAGTTCCGGAATATTGATGCTGATGATATCGCCTTCCTCAACCAGTGCGATCGGGCCGCCTACGGCTGCCTCCGGTGATACGTGTCCGATAGCAGCTCCTCTGGATGCGCCGCTGAAACGTCCGTCTGTGATCAGGGCTACGGAAGAACCAAGTCCCATTCCCACGATTGCGGATGTCGGGTTCAGCATCTCTCTCATTCCAGGACCACCTTTTGGTCCCTCGTAACGGATAACAACTACATCACCCTCTACGATCTTGCCGCTCTTGATTGCCACAATCGCGTCATCCTCGCTGTCAAATACACGTGCAGGACCTTCATGTACCAGCATTTCCGGTACAACTGCGGAACGTTTTACAACGCCGCCGTCCGGTGCAAGGTTTCCTTTCAGTACGGCAAGTCCGCCTGTCTTTGTATACGGATTGTCGATCGGGCGGATAACTTCCGGATTCAGATTTACACAATCTTTGATATTTTCCCCAACTGTTTTTCCTGTTACTGTCATACACTCTGTATGAAGAAGTCCGATCTTGTTCAGCTCATTCATAACCGCATAAACACCGCCGGCCTCGTTGAGGTCTTCCATGTAAGTCGGGCCTGCCGGTGCAAGGTGGCAGAGGTTCGGAGTCTTCTCACTGATCTCATTTGCAAAGCTGATGTCAAAGTCCATTCCGATCTCATGTGCGATAGCCGGAAGATGAAGCATACTGTTTGTGGAGCATCCAAGTGCCATATCTACAGTAAGAGCATTTAAAACTGCCTCTTTTGTCATGATGTCTCTTGGGCGGATGTTCCTTTTGTACATTTCCATTACCTGCATTCCTGCATGTTTTGCAAGACGGATACGCTCGGAGTATACGGCCGGGATGGTACCATTTCCCTTAAGTCCCATTCCAAGAACCTCTGTCAGGCAGTTCATGCTGTTTGCAGTGTACATACCGGAACATGATCCACAGGTCGGACAGGTTTTGTTCTCGAATTCTGCCAGGTCATCTGCTGTGATCGTTCCTGCTGCATAGGAACCTACTGCCTCAAACATGCTGGAAAGACTTGTTTTGTGTCCTTTTACATGACCGGCAAGCATCGGGCCTCCGCTTACAAATACAGTCGGAACATTGATTCTTGCTGCTGCCATCAGAAGGCCAGGTACATTCTTATCACAGTTGGGTACCATAACCAGAGCATCAAACTGATGAGCCATTGCCATAGCCTCTGTGGAATCTGCGATCAGGTCACGGGTTACCAGGGAATATTTCATTCCAACGTGTCCCATTGCAATTCCGTCACATACTGCGATCGCCGGGAATACAACCGGTGTTCCACCAGCCATTGCAACGCCAAGTTTTACGGCGTTTACGATCTTGTCAAGGTTCATATGTCCCGGTACGATCTCGTTGTAAGAGCTTACGATTCCTACCAGTGGTTTGTCCATTTCTTCTTTTGTCATTCCAAGGGCATTGAACAGGGAACGGTGTGGTGCCTGCTGTGTGCCTTTTCTTACGGTATCACTTCTCATTTTTTAAGGTTCTCCTTTTTATTCTTTACGATATGGTTCTATATCTCTTCAAATTTATTTATGCGATGGCATCTGCGATCAGATCGCCCATCTCTTTAGTTCCCACAAGTTTGCAGCCCTCAGACATGATATCTCCGGTTCTGTAACCAGCTGTCAGAACTTTCTGTACCGCTGCTTCCACAGCATCTGCCTCTTTGTCAAGATCCAGAGAATATCTCAGCATCATGGCTGCAGAAAGGATAGTTGCGATCGGGTTTGCCTTGTTCTGACCTGCGATATCCGGTGCGGAACCGTGGCTCGGCTCATAGAGGCCAAGTTTTGTCTCATTTAAGCTTGCGGAAGAAAGCATTCCGATGGAACCGGTTACCATACTTGCCTCATCAGAGAGGATATCTCCGAACATGTTCTCTGTAAGGATGACATCAAACTGTTTCGGATCACGTACCAGCTGCATTGCACAGTTATCAACCAGCATATGCTCCAGTGTTACATCCGGATAGTCTTTTGCAACATCTTCCACAACGCTTCTCCAGAGTCTGGAAGAATCCAGAACGTTTGCCTTATCTACACTTGTAACTTTATTTCTTCTCTTACGTGCGATCTCAAATGCCTTGATGGCAATACGGCGGATCTCATTCTCATTATAGGAAAGAGTATCTACGGCTGTGCGGACTCCGTTCTCCTCGGTAGTCTTTCTGGCTCCGAAGTAAAGACCTCCTGTCAGCTCTCTTACGATAATCATGTCAAAACCATCTCCAATGATCTCATCACGAAGCGGGCATGCATCACGAAGCTCATTGTAAAGATATGCAGGACGAAGGTTTGCAAAAAGGTTCAGCGCTTTACGGATTGCAAGAAGTCCTGCCTCCGGACGTTTAGACGGCTCCAGTTTGTACCACGGGGATGTCTTGGCATCGCCGCCGATGGACCCCATCAGTACGGCGTCAGAAGCTTTTGCCTGAGCAATGGCTTCCTCTGTAAGAGGTACTCCGTGAGCATCAATGGATGCACCTCCTAAAAGAACTTCTGTGTATGAAAATTTATGGCTGTATTTCTCGCATACTCTGTCTAAAACTTTTTTGGCCTCGGCAACAATCTCCGGGCCGATTCCGTCTCCCGGAATCAGGGCAATTTTGTACTCCATTTTATCTACTCCTCCGATTTCCCCTGTGCTGTAAAATTTTAACGCACTGGTGTGGATAATTGTTATTATCATAACGCACTTTTCGACGGATTTCAACCTATTAAATAGATAAAGTTATCTCCAGGATATAAAAAGAGCTCCTGTGTCTTTGATTTTCTTCCTGACTCCTGGTACTTTGGCTCCCTGCTTTCTGCCCGTTACCGCCACGCTCCCGCCCGAAAAGTATCTTATGCCACAGGATGTTCCACTATGGCAAAAGCTGCCTTCCCGTTTCCGGTACAGCAGCCTTTTCTTTTTCCTGTATTCTGTTTTTCAAAAAATCTCTCAGAATTTTCCACTGGAGCCGCCAAAAGTATCCCCCGAGGAAGACGTATGTGTACTGGAGCCCCCGCCACTGTCCTCATTTTTCGGTTTTGCGGATTTTGACACCGTACTGTAAAGATAATACTCGTTACTTCTGGTTACCTTCATACTGCCCTGACGTACATAGGAAGCAGCCTGATCCTGTTTTCGCACAGTTTTCAGTTTCCTCCTCATATTTCCGGTTATAAGCACGCCTGCCACAAGTCCCACTGCAAGAGCAATTAGCAGATTTGCCCCCACATCAAAAGGCTCCTTTGGAAGATTTCCCACATCATATGGCTCTGCCTCATCCGCCTGCATGATAAAGTCATCGCATTCCATGGCAAACATCTGAAACGCTTCGTTATAATCCCCATCACTTAAATAAGGCTTCACCTGCTCCATGATATATTCCTGTCCGGCATCGGTAAACGCTTCAATAGCATAACCATGTGTTGCAATAGCCCAGTTACGGTCACCCATATCCACCAGGAACAAAATACCGTCACCATCTTCTCCCTGTCCATATCCATGGTCAATAAAATAATCATCTGCATAAGCCTGCGCCGTTTTTCCTTCCAGACTATTGGTGGTAACAATGATAACATCTACCTGTTCCCGCTCACTGATCTCATCCAGTGTATTGCAAAGGCTCTCCTTTTGATCTGTATCCAGAAGTCCCGCCTGATCCGCAAGCCGGCTTTCTGTTTCCGCCCATACCGGAAAGGCACATGCCAGGCATAAAAGGATCACTGTCAGAAATACGGATATTCTCTTTTTCATGGCATTCACCTCCCCTACAAAGCCCAGATCAGATACAGGATAATATAGGCGATCACGCCAACGATCCCCGTCGTTCCCAGGAACCATCTCGCAAAAGCACTCTTATCTGTGGGCAGATTCCCCACAAATTTCCCAGTCTGGCCATTCATGGCAAATATGTAATTATCGCCTTTCCATTTCGTCTGCAGGATCCATACCGGATACAGTGCATACTTCGTAGTTCCGTTATGAAGCCGGATGCTGGTATTCTCCGGAACCACACTGGAATAGCCTCTGACCGTATCCCGGAATGCATCTTCCGTACTGTGACGGATACGCTCATTGGCACGTCCCTCGCACTCTTCCGCCGTCACATCATACTTATCCGCAAAATATCCCGCCAGATATGCAGTCTGGAAATCCACCGCCTCTTTAAAATCAAAAGGCTCTATGGACTCCATCAGATCATTTTCCATACTGGCCGAACCATCCACAGGTACATGATCAAATCCCAGAGAACCACTTCTGTGTACTGCATAATAACTGGTTTCCGTATAATCATAATCATTATCACTCCAGAAACGGGTCTTCGTAGCTTTATAGCGGATATCCGCACTGGCATCCGTATCATAAAGCCAGAACGGAACGTAGATCCCCTTCACCTCACTGATATGATTCTCCGACTTAAACGCTTTCGGGAGAAGGCGCTTGCCTGACAAATGCTTCTTCAGCTTCTCCTTTGCAGCCTTTTTATCCAGCTTAAACGGAATCACGTAATCTGGTTTCAGTGCACCGGACAGCTGTCCGGTCATTACCACCGGGCTGCCGCAAAACGGGCAGGCTGTCGCTGCCGTATTGGCATCACCCACGATCTCACCGCCACAGGACTTACACGTATAAGTACGTAATCCCTCACGCTCTCCATCCTGCCACTCACTGCCAGCCTCATCCGACCAGTTCATATCCTCCGGCTGTTCTTCTTCTACAGCCTTAGCATGCTCCGATAATGCCTTAACATCAAACTCCGTATCACAGAACGGACACTTCATCTTCTGTGCAGAACTGTCAAACTCTATGGAGCCACCACAGCACGGGCACTTAAACTCCTGCATCTTCGCCATATATCCACCTCAATTCATCCTTCTGTATCCATCGACCGGCAGGAGTTATCCTGTGAATTTCTCCTGACCTTCTCCATTTTGTGATTTATACAGCATCCTCCGGTCCGAACGGATCCCCGCACTCCGGGCAGAACTTCGGTGGATTCTCCGGATCAGCCGGTTCCCATCCACACCTGCTGCAACGATACCTCAACTTCTTCTCCGGCCTCTTCGCTCCACAGTTCGTACAAAACTTCCCTTTATTCACTGTACCGCAGGAACAAGTCCAGCTGTCCTCCACCGGACGCGGTGCCCCACACTCCGGACAGAACTTACCCGTAGAAACCGCACCACAACTGCAAGTCCAGGAATCTCCGCCTGCTGCCGGCCGGATCTTTGGCTGAGTCTGTACGTTGTTCTGCGCTGCCTGTGCCTCACGCTTCTGTCCCATTTCAAAAAGCTGCTGAGCATTCAGGCCCCCTGCGCTGGCAGCCATCCCCATGCCCATAAAACCAGTCATAGCCCCGGCGGAATTGGAAGCCGCAGCCTTCATGGCATCCGCCTGAGCACCAGTCAGTGTGGCTGCAGCCATCGAAGGATCACGCATCATAGCCGTGCGCTGGGCCTGCTTGATCATCTCGGCGTCCTCATCCGGAAGTGTAACCGAGCCCAACGCAACACTTACGACTTTTAAGCCCCGAAGCTCTGCCCACTTCGCTGAAAGAACCTCATTCATGGCATTCTCAAGCTCCGTGTTGTGGGTCACGATCTGATTCGGACGAAGCTCCATCTCAGAAAGACGGCCAAAAGCCGGCTGCAGTGCGCTGACAAACTCCGTTTTCAGCTGTCCATCCAGCTCCTCTCTCGTGTATTCCCGCTCTACATTCCCACACACATTGGTATAAAAAAGAAGCGGGTCCGCGATCCGATAGGAATATACTCCATGACAGCGCACTGCAACATCAATATCAAGTCCGATCCTGGAATCTACCACACGGAACGGGATCGGAGTAGCCGTGCCAAATTTGTTATCCACAAGCTCCTTGGTATTAAAATAATATACCCTCTGGTCCTTACCCGTATCACCACCGAACACAAAACGCTTACCGATGGTCTGGAAAGTCCTGCGGATACCTTCCCCAAGACTTCCCGCAAAAATACTCGGCTCTGTGGAAGCATCATAAGTATACTCACCTGGATCTGCACAGATATCCACAACTTTCCCCTGCTCCACGATCATCATACACTGACCATCTGCAACTGCAATCCCACTTCCGCTGGTAATGATATTGTCGCTGCCTCTCTTATTGGAAGACCTGGATGATGTACGCTTCGTACCCTTCACCACCATCACTTCTTTATCCATAGCCTCACAGTAAAAAAACTCCTTCCACTGATCCGCCATCGTACCCCCTGCTGCGCCAACAGCCGCTCTGATAAGACCCATAAACCCGACCCCTTTCTGAAAATTCATTCTTATTTGTAATTTTATAATATTCTGCAGTAACCGTCACTCTCATTTCTGATAGTAATACCATTATTGCATGAATTACATCAAAAATCCACTTATTTCTATACAATATTACATTTGTCACATCCCAAATTAAAGCTGACAGCACCGCGCCTCAGCCACATTCCAATCCCAATCTAACAACACAACCTCACATCCAACCTCAGG
>UMBH01051426.1_pt1 | contig 11281 bp, 7 predicted proteins | sample 1963921 | NCBI WGS metagenome assembly UMBH01 (sample SAMEA4835937, study PRJEB28245) | human gut metagenome | biome: gut microbiome; material: fecal sample | place: Denmark | collected 2008
GAATAACGACCAACTGCGGCGACGCATCAAACTGTCGTCGGGCAGTTATATCGAAGGGTTCGGGAGCCTCGAACCCTGTCGGGGATTCTTCTTCCCCTTCGAAGCTACGACAGAAGAAATCGGGGACCCTCACAACCGGCTCGGATACATAAAGAATATGGAGACCGGCGACTATGAATATAAAGGGACAGTCAACACGCTGCGCGACGAGTGCGAGTTTGGCCGGTCGTACGAACCGTTTGTCAGAGACTGTGAATACGGCTATTACGAGGCCGATTACTATTACCACGGCGGCGACTTAACGGGCAATTATGTCCATTACCGCATAGCAGGCGACACAACCATCAACGGCAAGGCATACAAGAACATCTCTCTCACGGGCGAATGTCCCGACTGGGATAGAATCCCCTTGGCCAAACAAATCAGGGAAGAGAATCGACAAGTATATTTCCGAGGTACGGAAGAAGAGATAGGCTATGATTTCAACCTGACCAAAGGCGATGGTATTATCTTGAGCAACATGCACAATTCCTTAGATACTGATATAAATATAACCGTATACGATGTAAAAACCGTCGAATTTGCCGGGAAAGAACGCAAGTGCATCTACTTCAAAAATAGTTATGGCTATTATATAGGCTACTGGATGGAAGGCATCGGCGATATGAATCAGGGAACCCTATGGACTTTCGATGATCATGAAGGCTGTCCATATCCAGACAGACCATGTGACGACGATAATTATTTTCTTTATTATCTGCGGGAGAACGGAGAATATATCTATTTACAGGATAACCACAACGGAACTCCTCTGGACGACGGCAACTGCATACTGGCCGTAGGCGAGACCCGTGTAGCAGCCCTGCGCATCGCCCGCACGCCCGATGCCTTGGTCGTGACCCTGCCGGGCGACGGTTACCGCCTGGCCGAACTCATCGACACTACCGGCCGCTTGGTGTGGTGCGAATACCTTGACGGTGAACCGGGCGAGGTGATTATTCCCACCACCGGCCTCGCTTCGGGTATCTATGTGGTAACTCTCACCGACAATCGCGGTGGGCGTATCGTGCAGAAAGTCGCGTGGTAATTGGATATAGTCAGGATTTTTAAGGAGGGTCGTCTAAGGGAAGTTGCAGTTGAACCCCGTCGAGACTGTCTTCGGGTGAACTGCTTACTCAGACGCTGATAAACCTGATTTTGCATCCCTCGAAGTCACAGGTAGACAGTAGTTTTTGCGATAGGTGGTGCAACGTTGTGTCCGAGCCGACCGGTGTAGTTTGAGTTTTCGAGCGGGTAATCTGTTTGAAATTTTCAAATTCGATTAAGGATAGCGGAGTTGAAGGTTTTTCCCCTATGGCTTTATAGTAAATAAGGTACTAAATAAGATTAAAATTTGTAATAAAAGAGAGAAAAAAAGAAATAATTGGGTCGATGTTACAGCTTTTGGCGGGAAATACCTATATTTGTATAGAAATTTGGTGGGATAATGGCCGGAAGTTCGAAAGACATAATAGATTCACTGATTGCTAAGTTTCATGCTATGAGTGATTTATGTAAGGCTTTCGAGAACGAAAACGGTATTTTGAAAGAGCAGTTGATGCATCAGAAACAAGAGATGCAAGCTTTGCAAAGTAAGTACGAAGAGTTGGAGAAAAGATATGGAAATTTGAAACTCTCGAAGACGGTTGTGGGGCAAGATGGTTCGAGTACCGAAGAAACAAAAGTCAGGTTTGCCAGATTAGTGCGGGAAATCGATAAATGCATCTCACTCTTGAATGAATAGATGCTATGAACGATGATAAATTAAAAATAACTCTGAGGATCGCCGATCTGAAAACCCCGTTAGCCTTGCGGGTCGATTATGGAGCGGACGAAAAATATTGGAGAGATGCTGCCGACTTGTTCAACAAGCGTTGGGCTTTTTATAAGGACAAGTATAAAGACGGATTGATGGATTCGGAATCTATGATGGCGATGGTGGCGGTAGAGATGGCTCGATTGTACTGTGAAATGGTACAAGACCGTAAAACCTTGCTGGCCGATTTAAGAAAACTTGAAGCCGAGGCTGCGAAGATATTAGACGGACATACCGGAGAATAACGGTACGGAAAAGAGAGATAATTCCTGCACTGCGACAGGTCCTTCGAAAGGACAGGTTGGTAGTGCTTTTTTTATAACTATAATTTAGAAAAGATGAATTACATACTATTGATTTTTTCAGTAATTGGCGGTTTGGTCATAGGGGGGCTTGTTGTCTTTCTGGTGAACCGCTATCTGCTGGCGACTCGGTCGAAAACGATTTTGGAAGAGGCCGAAAAAGAAGCCGAAGTAATTAAGAAAAACAAGCTGCTCGAAGTGAAAGAGAAGTTTATCCACATGAAAGCCGAAATGGAAAAGCAGGCGAATGCCCGCAATGCTAAGATACAGTCGGCCGAGGCTAAACTGAAACAACGGGAAATGCAGCTTTCTCAGCAGCAACAAGACCTGCAAAAGAAAAAAAGTGAGACCGATGCCATTCGCGCCAACCTCGATACTCAGCTCGAAATGGTAGAGAAGAAAAAACAAGAACTGGAAAAACTCCATAAGTCCGAAGTGGAACGGCTCGAACACCTTTCGGGAATCTCTGCCGAAGAAGCGAAAGAACGTTTGGTAGAATCTTTGAAGGAAGAAGCCAAGACGCAGGCAGCCTCTTATATCAACGACATCATGGACGATGCCAAAATGACGGCCAACAAGGAAGCGAAACGTATCGTGATACAAAGTATCCAACGGGTAGCGACCGAAACGGCTATCGAAAACTCGGTTACGGTATTCCACATCGAATCCGATGAAATCAAGGGTCGTATTATCGGGCGTGAAGGTCGTAATATCCGAGCTCTCGAAGCGGCTACCGGGGTGGAAATTATCGTGGACGATACCCCCGAAGCCATTGTGCTTTCGGCTTTTGATCCCGTTCGCCGTGAAATCGCCCGTCTGGCCTTGCATCAGTTGGTAACCGACGGACGAATCCACCCGGCACGTATCGAAGAAGTGGTTGCCAAAGTGCGTAAACAGATCGAGGAAGAAATCATCGAGACCGGTAAACGCACTGCCATTGATTTAGGCGTGCACGGTCTGCATCCCGAATTGATTCGTTTGGTGGGTAAAATGAAATACCGTTCTTCCTACGGGCAGAACTTGCTGCAACACTCTCGTGAAACGGCGAACCTTTGTGCCGTTATGGCTTCGGAACTCGGTTTGAATCCCAAGAAAGCCCGTCGAGCCGGTTTGTTGCACGATATAGGTAAAGTGCCCGATGAGGAACCCGAATTGCCGCATGCATTGTTAGGCATGAAGTTGGCGGAGAAATATAAGGAAAAGCCCGATATTTGTAATGCTATCGGAGCTCACCACGACGAAACCGAAATGACCAGTCTGTTGGCTCCTATCGTACAAGTGTGCGACGCTATTTCGGGAGCTCGTCCCGGCGCCCGTCGCGAAATCGTCGAGGCCTACATTAAACGGTTGAACGATCTCGAACAGTTGGCTCTGTCTTATCCGGGCGTGTTGAAGACTTATGCCATACAGGCCGGCCGAGAATTGCGAGTGATTGTCGGAGCTGACAAGATAGGCGATGCTGAAACCGAAAACTTGTCGACTGAAATTGCAAAACGTATTCAAGACGAGATGACTTATCCCGGTCAGGTGAAGATTACCGTTATCCGGGAAACTCGGGCTGTAAGTTTCGCCAAATAACAAGGAGACGCCATACCGCTCCACTTTAAAAACGAATGACGAGGCCGTAGGGCGTTACCCGAATGAAATTCGTGTACGATCTATGGCTTTGTTCTTGTTAACGACAAATTCAAAATGGATAATACAAACGATAACAATACGATAAATCCGTCGGAAAAAACACAGCTCGACCCGTGCGCTTGTCGTCGGAAAGGTGCGAAATTGGAAGTCTACGACTGGCTGTCCGATATTCCCGAATCGCACGACGATACCAATTTGGTCGAGGTGCGTTTCAAAAATACCCGAAAAGGATATTACCGTAATACAACTCATATCAAACTTGCTCCCGGCGATTTGGTCGCTGTCGAGGCTTCGCCCGGTCATGATATCGGTGAGGTTACTCTCACCGGGCGTTTGGTCTTGATACAGATGAAAAAGAACAATGTAAAGATCGATAATCCGGAATTAAAGCGTGTCTATCGGAAAGCCAAACCCAATGACTTGGAAAAATTCGAAGAAGCTAAGGCGAAAGAGCATGATACGATGATTCGAGCCCGTAAGATTGCCGAAGATTTGCATTTGAATATGAAGATCGGCGATGTCGAATATCAGGGAGACGGTAATAAGGCCATCTTCTATTACATTGCCGACGAGCGGGTCGATTTTCGCCAGTTGATTAAAGTGTTGGCCGAAGCGTTCAGGGTGCGTATCGAGATGAAGCAGATCGGGGCGCGTCAGGAGGCCGGACGTATCGGGGGCTTGGGACCCTGTGGCCGTCAATTGTGCTGTTCGGGTTGGATGACCAACTTTGTCTCGGTAGCGACCAGTGCTGCCCGTTTCCAAGATATAGCCCTCAATCCTCAAAAGTTGGCCGGACAATGTGCCAAATTGAAATGTTGCTTGAATTATGAGGCCGATGCATACGTGGAAGCCCAGAAGCGGTTACCATCGCGAGAGATTCCGTTGGAAACGAAGATGAATACCTATTATCACTTCAAAACCGATATTTTCAAACGTGAGATGACTTATTCGACCGATAAGTCTATTGCCGCCAATTTGGTAACGATTTCTGCCGATAGGGTATTCGAGGTAATCGCTTTGAATAAGAAAGGAATAAAGCCCGATACATTGGAGTCGGAAGCCGGAGCTCGTGCTCCCGAACGTCGCGATTTCGAAGACGTGGTGGGACAAGACAGTTTGACTCGCTTCGATAAGGCGAAGAAAAATAAGAAACGGAATAATAACGGAGGTAATAACAATCGTCGTCAACAGTCGGGCGAACGGAATAACCGTTCTAATAATAACAATCGGAATCAGAACAAGGCTTCCCGTGATGGAAATAAAAAGGGCGGAAATGACAATGGCAACCATACGGCTGCTGCTCGCAACGGTAGTGAAAACATTTCGTCTAAACCTGCCGCTTCCGATAAGAAAGAATAGATGGGCGTATGTGGAGGAACTTGGTAAATACAGGTATCGTTTGTCTTTTACTGGGAGGCACGGTCTCCTGCGGGCGAACCGATGTGTATAACGAGTTTAATACCCTTCCTAAAAACGGCTGGTTCAAACGGGACGTACAACGCTTTACACCGGAAGTTCCCGATACTGTGAACCGGTATGATGTCTATTTGTCTCTGCGGCATAACGGAGATTATACGTATAGGAATTTGTGGCTTTTCGTTTCTTACAACGACGAGGGCGGAGTTTTGAAAACCGATACGGTAAATTGTGAATTGGCCGATGAGTTCGGACGATGGTCGGGCGGAGGTTGGGGCTCTTATTATCAGCAGGAGGTTTTGCTGAATGACGATTTCCGCTTTTCGGGCGAGAAGGAACATGTCTTCACTGTGCAACAAGCTATGCGGGACGATCGTATCAGAGGTATCTCCGACGTGGGGATTCGTATCGTTCCTCATGAAGAAAAATAAAACGAAATTGAAGCGTAAGATTCGGTAGCCCCCGTGGGGATAGACTTGAATTTTAGAGATGAATTCTTTGTAAATAATCACATTTCGGACTCATCGATGAGGTTGATACGATTCCTCTGTTGCGGATTTTAACCCCTCCGTCACTGCGTGCCACCTTCCCTATATGGCTGCTCCACACAGAGGAGGTTTAATACCTTTCTGCCACATTATTTTATCGAAAGAGAAGGATTACATTTACCCTTCTCCCTTGCCGTGTTCCGTAGTATTCGGGGAGTTGCGTTAGCAATAGGGGAGAGACCTCAGAAACGACAGTTTCTGAGGAGAGGGGTTAGATGGGTAAAAAACATAACTCCTCCTGATTTACCACGGAGTCATATCCTTGCTAAATTATCGACAGAGTCGTTATAACCGATAGGGCATATTCAGAAATGATAAGCCCTATTTTTGTCTATAAAAAGAGAGTTGCCCTTTACTCCCGCAAAAGGCAACCCAAGTTCTCAAAAATTAAAAGATGCAAATTGAGACTTTATATGATTGTTAATTCCCTTCCTGAAATTTTTGATTCATTTTCAACAGGTTTATCGTATAAGCTACTACATTTTGGGATTCTTGAATGACAGTGAGGTAAACGATTCCTACTTTGATGTAGGAGACTTGTTCCCGCATGTGACGTATTTCTTCCCGTTTGAGTACACCTAATTGATTGATGAGTATATTCCCTTGATTGTAGAGGGCAGCAAGATCTCCGAACGCATCTTTTTCGATCGATTGCCGGCTTTCCTCCAAGAACGATACGATCGATTGCGCTATCTCTCCAAAGCTGTCTTTCTGACTTTGCTCCAAAGGATTGAAATTATTGTCGGTATGTTCCAAACAAGGTTCGCAGGTTCTTTTTATGGAGTGGATAATGTCGTAAGAGAAATCGTTTCCTTGAAAATAATAGAGACCTTTTTCTAATCCTACTTTGTCATTCAAGTGGGAGACTCCTATGGTTCCCAACCGTTTTACTTGTTTGAAGTATCGCCGTTCCGTTTCTATATCGCCCATCGCTTTGCGCAGGGTTCTGTAACTTTCGTTGAGGAAACCGGTGGTGACTCGATGATATAGGTCGGCACTCCATTCGAGGACTTTGGCGAATTCTTCCCGGCTGAATTTTCTCAATAAGACAAGTGCTTCTTGCTTGTCTTTGTTGGCGACCATTTGTTGTGCCAGCGAGCTGTTTTTTTCTTGTTTTAGTTTTTTATTGTATGATATTTGGCTGTGTATGAGCATATAAGCGGCTAATGCTCCCAACAGGATAATAGCGATACTACCTCCGAAATAGACAATCATCGTCACTGTAAAACAAATCAAAAAAGCGGCTCCGGCCGTGAGAAACCAACCTCCGATAACGGAGATGACTCCGGTGATACGGTAAACGGCACTATCGCGTCCCCAAGCCTTGTCGGCAAGAGACGTACCCATAGCAACCATAAAGGTGACATAGGTAGTGGATAGGGGTAGTTTCAACGAGGTTCCCAATGCGATCAACAAGCTGGCAAGCACCAAATTTACCGAGGCTCTAATTAAGTCGAATGCCGCACCGTGTTCGAGTATGACTTCGTCTTTGTCGAATCGGGCGTTGAGCCAAGTTCTGGCTTTGGGCGGTATGTTATTGACAATAAAAGAAGATGTATTTGTTGTCATGCGCACCAATTTACGAGCGATGGGAGAAGTCCCGAAACTTTCTTCTCCGGCTTCTTGGCGGGATAGGTCGAGAGAGGTTTTGATTACGTTATGTGCTTTTTTGGAGGTGAGCAGGGCGACAACCATAATTATACCTGAACCGATGAGGAATATGGAAGGCGTTGAAGCCGAATCGAGAAGAGAGGTCATCAAGTACTGATCGGGACTGACGCCGTTGCTGTTGGCGATGTAGTCGTGGTAGGTCGAATAACCGGCCAAAGGCATACCGATAAAGTTGACTGAGTCATTTCCCGCAAAAGCTAATGCCAGAGCAAAAGTTCCCAACAAGACGACTATTTTCAAAATGTTTATGCGACACCACATGAGTACTTGCATGAGTATTGTCGTGCATAGGAAGCAACAGCCTAAAAGTATTTGTGTGTTGTCGTGAATCCATTGGCGGTTTTCGGGAGTCATCAGCGTGGACTCTTTTAATCCCTTGATAAGTATGAAATAGATGATGGAGGTAGCCGCGAATCCGCCGAACAGCGCACCGAAGTATTTTAACTGTTTCTGGTAATTGAATTTGAAAATCAAGCGGGCGATGTATTGTACCAAAACACCAAAGAAGAAGGCGATGGCTACGGATACGAAAATGGCTACGATTACTTGCAGAGCTTTGTCTGTATTGATGAGGTCTCCCATTTGCAAGGCTCCTGCGCTATTTATCGTTTTCACGATAGCCAAAGCAAATGTGCCGCCTAACAATGCGAATATCATCGATACGGTGGTCGATGTGGGGAGTCCCATCGTATTGAATATGTCGAGTAAAACTACATCTGTGAGCATGACCGCCAACAAGATACTCATGATTTCGTTCATGTAGAAATATTGGGGCTGATATATTCCATGCCGTGCGATATCCATCATACCGTTCGACATGGAGGCTCCTACAAAGATTCCTATTGCGGCGACCGCCATAATTACTTTGAAGGGGGCTGCTTTTGCCCCGATAGCCGAATTGAGGAAGTTGACGGCATCGTTACTGACTCCCACCGATAAATCGAAAATGGCGATGAGAAAGATAAAAATAACGATGATCAGATAGAACGTTTCCATAATGTCCAATTTGCATGTTTTTTCACTCGCAAAGAAACGATATTGATGTTACAGAAGCGTTACAAACATGTATCTATCTTGTTTCTTTTCTTCGATTTTCGTCGGTGGAGTGCCGGAAATTCGAGCAGGAGATTCTGTAAGAGGCAAAAATGTCCTCGGTAATTGTTCGATTACTTTCGGTATCATGGCTTTCTCAATAGACTATCTTCGTCGTAACTCAATTTTGTAAAGCTCGTTAAGGTTTGCTTTCATTAGAACGTTGGATTATATCCAGAATTCTATAATCGTATTTGAAACAGTTGAGTCCTATGCGAATTTTCCTCTCTTTCCCGGAAAGATTCGGACGAATTGTAATATTGTTTTTGACCGGTAGAGTGGCCGATGAGATGATAATTTCTCCCCAGTCGTAGGAATAGTCTGCCCTGTCGTTGTATAAATCATTTTCTACTCCGTTCAGGTAGCATTCCACACCGTTTACTTCGAACCAGTTGACGAGGCAAAAAGGATTTTTTTCTTCTGCACTATAAACAGTTAGCTGCCCTCCTCCCGCCGGTATCGTATATTCGTCTCGGGTCGTTTGTGCCAAATCTGTACTTTCGATTTTCAAAGCGACCGGATTGAATTTTTCTTCTTCGTTAATAAAAGTACAACCGGAGAATATCACGATATTTGTGAGTATCAGTAGCGTTCCAAGTATTTTTTTCATGAGCTTCCGAATGAAAGATTACTACTTAATAAATGCCAATTGTGTGAATTACTGCATTTCGAGCTTTGCATTTATTACGCTTTTCCATATCTAAACGGATTGTCGATGGACTATTTCTTTTTGCTTTTATTCTCTTTTTTTATCGAACCTGCCGATTTTTTCGATTTACTTGCATTCTTCGTTTCTCCGGGTTCGGGCTTTTTCCATCTTAAAATCTGAGCTGTCCGTGCCGGGAGGTAGAGCATGAGCCATTCTTTGTTGTCTTTTTCGAATAACGGATCGTGTCGGGTGAGGTGTTTCACTTTCATATCAATGAGTCCGTATCCTCCGAATGCAGGATCGTCGCTACTGAGTATGTGCTCGTATTCTCCTGTCGGGGCCAAAATGCCGTATCCGTTGAAGGATTTGAACGGGTGGAAGTTGAATACGAAAAGCAGATCGTCGCGCAGGAATGCGAGTACTTGGTCTCCGTCGTTTTCACAGAGTTTGACAATAGGGGTTCGTTCGAATTTTTTCTTTTGGCTTATGATGTGAATCATGGCTTCGTCGAAGGCTCCGAGGTATTGATATTTCAAATCGTTTCGGTCTACGAGGTCCCATTGCCGATGGGCGTATTTATAGGACCAGCCGTTTCCTTGACGCGGAAAATCGATCCATTCGGGGTGGCCGAATTCATTTCCCATGAAGTTGAGGTAACCGCCGTTGATGGTCGAGAGGGTTACCAGCCGTATCATTTTATGCAGGGCCATGCCTCGATCTACGATCAGATTGGTATCTCCCTTGCTCATGTGCCAATACATGACGTCATCGATGAGCCGGAAAATAATGGTTTTATCGCCGACCAGTGCTTGGTCGTGGCTCTCGGCATAATTGATGGTCTTTTCATCGGAACGCCGATTGGTCAGTTCCCAAAATATGGCCGTGGGTTTCCAGTCCTCGTCTTTTTTCTCTTTAATGGTCTTTATCCAGAAATCGGGTATTCCCATAGCCATTCGGTAATCGAACCCTATTCCTCCGTCGTTGAATTTCGCTGCTAATCCCGGCATTCCGCTCATTTCTTCGGCGATGGTTATCGCCCGCGGATTTACTTGGTGAATGAGTTCATTGGCCAGAGTGAGATAAACGATGGCGTTGTCGTCCTGCCCTCCGTTGTAATAGTCGTCGTACGAACCGAAAGCCTGTCCCAAACCGTGGTTGTAATAGAGCATCGAGGTAACGCCGTCGAACCGGAACCCATCGAACCTGAATTCGTCGAGCCAGTATTTGCAGTTGGAGAGCAAGAAGTGGATTACATCGTTTTTTCCATAGTCGAAACACAAAGAGTCCCAAGCGGGGTGCTCTCGCCGGTGGTCGCCGTAAAAGTATTGGTTGTACGAGCCATCGAATCGACCTAACCCTTCGACTTCGTTCTTGACAGCGTGAGAGTGTACGATGTCCATAATGACGGCTATTCCCATTTTATGAGCTTCGTCGATGAGCGATTTCAATTCGTCGGGTGTCCCGAAGCGGGACGACGGGGCGAAGAAACTGGATACGTGATACCCGAAAGAACCGTAATAGGGGTGCTCTTGTATAGCCATGATTTGTATGGCGTTGTATCCGTCGGCAACAATGCGGGGAAGTATCTTTTCTTTAAATTCGGTATAACTGCCAACTTTTTCTTCCTGTTGCGCCATACCGATGTGACATTCGTAAATCAGTAGCGGGGAGGTTTGGGGGCGAAACGGCTTTTTTGAAAAAACGAAAGGCTTTTCGGGATCCCAAATTTGTGCCGAGAAGATATATGTTTCGGGGTCTTGCACAACTCTCGTGGCCCATGCCGGAATGCGTTCTCCTTGTCCTCCGGGCCAGTGTACGGATAGTTTGTAAAAGTCGAGATGGTGTAACGTATCGAGTGGAAGTTTTATTTCCCATACTCCTCTGCCGATGGCCAATAACCGATATTCGGGGCGTTCTTTCCAGTTCGAGAAGTTTCCTATCAAATAGATAGCATTGGCATTGGGCGCCCACTCCCGAAATACCCAGTGGCCGTTTTCTTTATGTAATCCGAAGTAAAGATAGCCGTCGGCAAAATCGGAAAGGTTTCCTGTTCCTCCGGTTAGTTCCGAAATTTTTTCCACGGCACGATTGTGCCGGCCTTCGATAGCCT
>UMBH01009830.1_pt1 | contig 10914 bp, 10 predicted proteins | sample 1963921 | NCBI WGS metagenome assembly UMBH01 (sample SAMEA4835937, study PRJEB28245) | human gut metagenome | biome: gut microbiome; material: fecal sample | place: Denmark | collected 2008
ATGCTCTTTGCATTGACTCTTTTTTTGCCAATCTCAACATAAATTTCACTGTTAAACTGGCTTGCTACCTGAACAAGCTGTGCTACTGGTCTCGCCTCCAGTCCAGTGGATAAGTTGATAGTGATTGGTTTTTTAATCATAATAGCTCCTCCTTGTTCTCCCGCAGCTCATCTGCGATCTCACTCAGCTTGCGAAGCCGGTGATTCACACCTGATTTGCCCACCTGCGGATTCAACATCATACCTAATTCTTTCAGCGTGGCATCTGGATATTTAAGCCTCAGCCTGGCCACCTGTGCCAGAGCGTCGGTCAGACTTTCAAAACCGACGGTCCTGCTGATCAGCTGTATATCTTCCACCTGTCTCACTGCCGCATTTACCGTTTTATTGATATTCGCAGCTTCACAGTTCACCTTGCGGTTTACCGTGTTACGCATTTCCTTAAGTATCCGGATATTCTCCAGATCCATAAGTGCTACGTTCGCTTCCATGACTGCCAGCATGTCAACGATCTGCGCGCCCTCCTTCACATAGACCACATATGATTTCTTGCGCACCACAATTTTAGCTTCTACGTGAAAACTGCGGATAATCCCCTGTAATTGTTCTGCTTTTCCGCGATCAGGACATACGATCTCAAAGTGATAGCCTTTCTCAGGATCACTGATCGAACCCGACGACAGGAAAGTGCCGCGAATAAATGCGCGCTTGCAGCAATTCATCTGAACCACAAGCGAATTATCCATTTCAAGTAACCCGGTTTTGTTATTCACGGAAAGTTTCGTTCCCTGCAGAATCTCCTCCGCTCTCTGTGGGTCTGCAACCTCTACAAGATATACCTTACCACGTTTCAGATGGGACCCCTCCCGAATAACAATCGCTGTCTCTATATTAAATGTTTTTCTTAATAATGTAAAGCTTTTTCTTGCAACTGCTTCATTTTCTGTCTGAATCCACAGCTTTATGTTTCCATCTGACATTTTTTCCACATGGCCACAGCCGCAGAGCAGTGCCGCCATTTCTGCCACCTGACAGTGCCTTGCCGGACTGAACTGCCCCGCAAGTTCTTCTTTGACTTTTCCTGAAAACGACATCCCGAACCCTCTTTTACTGTTTCCGCACAGTATTCTTTACTGTAACACTATTTTTTCAGAAGTCTGTCCTTCTCTGCATCCCTGTGTTCCAGACGAATGCCATAATCGCCGGACTTGGACAGCCTGGAAAAAAGTTCCCTGGCAATCGTCACAGACCGATGTTTACCACCGGTACATCCGATTCCGATCACAAGGCTTGTTTTTCCTTCCTTAATATAATTAGGAATGAGAAAACGTATCATATCCTCCAGCTTATCTGCGAATTCCTTCGCTGTATCACTGACCATTACATAATCAAATACTGCATCATCCAGACCTGTGAGCGGGCGCAGTTCATCCACATAATAAGGATTAGGAAGGAAACGCACATCAAACACGAGATCTGCATCTGCCGGGATTCCATACTTAAATCCGAAGGAAAGAACAGAGATCATGATATTGCTGAATTCTCTGTCATCCACAAAAATCTTCTCTATCTCCTGACGCAGCTCTCTGGTAAGAAGGTGGCTGGTATCAATAATATAATCTGCACGCTTCCGGAGAAATTTTGTTTTTTCACGTTCCAGGCGGATTCCCTCATCCACTCTTCCTGTCCTAGCAAGCGGGTGACTTCTTCTGGATTCTTTATATCTCTTCACAAGAACAGAGTCTTCCGCATCCATGAACAGGATCTCATAATCGTATCCTGTCTGTTTCATGCGGTCCAGCACCACTTCCAGTTCATCAAGAGCACTCCCGCTCCTGGCATCGATTCCAAGCGCAACATTCCTTACGTTCTCACTCTGCATTTCCGGAAGAAGGGAAGCGAATTTCTCCAGAAGCTGAATCGGAAGATTATCCACGCAGAAATAATTCATATCCTCCAGCATCTTAAGTGCGGCGGTTTTTCCCGCTCCTGAAACTCCTGTAACGATCACAAAACGCATAATCTCTCTTCCTTTCCATTTCTTCTTCCGTTATTCATACAGCAGTCATCTGCTTTTCTTTCTGCGTTAAAACTCACCCAGGAACTTCACTTCCGGTTCCAGGGTAACTCCATATTTCTTATATACAATGTCCCTCACATTATCCATCAGTGTACGGACATCTCTCGCAGTGGCGTCACCCGCATTGATCACAAAACCACAATGTTTTTCGGAAACCTGGGCACCACCTACCTGATATCCCGCAAGGCCGCTGTCCATGATCAGCTTGCCTGCAAAATATCCTTCCGGTCTCTTAAAGGTACTTCCTGCACTTGGATACTCCAGCGGCTGTTTGGTAGTACGACGGATAGTCAGATCCTTCATGGTCTCCCGGATTACTTCCGGATCTCCCTCTTTCAGACGGATCTTTGCTTCCAGAACAATATAGCCTACTGTTTTGATGATACTGGTCCGATATCCCAATTCAAGTTCTTCTGTGGGAAGTGTAAAAATATCACCCTCGGCATTCATGACAGTTACCTCTGTAAGAACATCTTTCATTTCACCACCATAAGCCCCTGCATTCATCACAACCGCGCCGCCTATCGTTCCCGGAATCCCTCCCGCAAACTCGAAGCCTGTAAGTGAAGCATTTTTGGCGGCAGCTGCCACAGCCGAAAGCAATGCACCTGCCTGTGCCCTGATCTCATTTCCCTCAACTGTAACCGACGACATATTTCTGTAGATCTGGATCACAGCTCCACGATACCCACCGTCTCCTACAAGAAGATTGCTTCCATTTCCAAGGATAAAATACGGAATCTCTTTCTCTTTACAGATTTTTATAACACGGCCCACATCTTCGCCTTTATCCGGCATCAGAAAATAATCAGCCGGACCTCCGATCTTAAAAGTCGTATGCTGGCTCATTGCTTCTTCTGTAAAAACACGATCCTCTCCAAGAAGATCGCAAAACATTTTTCTGATCTCTGAATTCACTGTTTCTGTTCCTCAGTCTTTCTGTTTTATTTCTATCTATTCTTATTGTCAGCTGCGTAAACCACTTCCTGCCGCCAGTATATCCCTTACAACTTCTCCGGCAAGCAGATATCCCGCAGTTCCCATCACAAAAGAAATATTTCCCTCCACAGATTTCTTCACCACGGTTCTGCTTCTCCGGAAAAGTTTCTCTCTTGTGGGACGTTCTCTGGAATACAGTACCTTAAGCTTCCGTATTCCTCTCTTACGCAGTTCTGTTTTTATCATTTTAGTTACCGGACATACGGTAGTTCTGCCTATATCTGCAATTTCCAGTCTGGATGGATCCAGTTTATTGCCTATATCCATACATGATATCAAAGGTACATGTGCTTCCGCTGCTCTTCTGATCAGGAGCAGCTTGGATGATATTGTACCCAGTGCATCCACGATGTAATCAAAAGAACATAAGTCAAACATTCCCGCAGTCTCCTCATTATAAAAGGTTTCGTAAGTATGCACCAGAATATTCTCGTCAATATCACGGATTCTCTTCTTGGCTGCTTCTACCTTGCTCATTCCCAAAGTGGAATGAAGTGCCAGAACCTGACTTCCGATATTGGGCAGTGTGATCTTTTCATGGTCGATCAGTGTCAGACTTCCCACACCGCAGCGTGCGAGTGCCTCTGCTGCCTGCGCTCCGGCTCCGCCAAGGCCGAATACTGCAATCTTCGCCATGCTGAGTTTTTTTACACCTGTATTTCCAACGAGCAATTCCATTCGTGAAAAAGCATCCTGCATATCCGTCCTCCTGACACTGTTTTTTCTTCCGGTTAAGAAAGACAGCGCCTGTACGCCGCTGTCTATAGCCTTTTTTATTATACTATCTAAGTCAGAAAATGTACAGATATTCTTGTTTTTTAAGATTTTCGCATAAAAATTTTATATTCACTCATACTACTTCCATAGAAATACACAAAGGAGGTTCCGTCCATGTTTCAACAGGTGCTTTTGTGCTTCACCGGTTTCTGTGCCGGTATCATCGTAGCCGGAGGAGTTTCCGGACTGCTGATCGGACTTTCCATTGTTCCCCGTTATGCAGGCATCACCCACACAGCCAATCACATTTTTTTATATGAAGATATGTCACTTCTGGGAACCGTTGCCGGAACCATCGTTACCCTCTTTCCGGTCAGGATCCCACTGGGACCTTTTTTCCTGGCTGTCTGCGGAGTATTCTTCGGAATTTTCCTGGGTGGCTGGATCCTGGCACTGGCAGAAATTGCAAAAGTCTTTCCCGTTTTCGCCAGACGCCTGAAACTCACCCAGGGACTTTCTCTTGTGATCATATCCATTGCTGCCGGAAAAACTTTTGGCTCTCTTTTTTATTATGCCATGGGCTGGATGTAAACTTTACAGCCCTCCATCATCTTACGAAAGGATTTTTCATATGCGTAATATTGACGAAAAAAAATACGAACAGTATGTCAAACAGCTTACCCCAACCCACAGTCTTCCTCTGAATATGGCAAAAGCATTTCTCACGGGCGGACTGATCTGTCTTCTTGGCCAGGTCATTATCAACACAGCCCTGGCTCTCGGTGCGGACACTTCCGACGCCAGAACCTGGTGTTCTGTACTTCTCATCCTTTTAAGCGTCATTCTCACAGGGTTTGGGATCTACCCGAAGATCGGCAAATTCGGTGGTGCCGGGAGCCTTGTTCCCATTACCGGTTTTGCCAATTCGGTAGCAGCATCCGCCATTGAGTTCCGTGCAGAAGGACAGGTCTTCGGCATTGGATGCAAGATCTTTACCATTGCAGGTCCTGTGATTCTATACGGTATCTTAAGTGCCTGGGCTCTCGGTGTGATCTATTACATTCTGAAAATCCTGGAGGTGATATCATGAGTAGAAATCTTCATCTTGGCGCAGCCAGCATTTCCTTTTCACAGCCTCTTTATATCGAAAGCACCGCATCTATTGTCAGCCAGAAAGAAGCTGATGGTCCTCTTGGAGATTTTTTTGACCTGATCTGTAAAGATCCCATGTTTGGCTGCGGCACCTGGGAATCTGCGGAAAGTACCCTGCAGAAAGAAACTGCCACTCTGGCCATGAACAAAGCCGGACTGGACTTCGAAGATATCCACCTCATGTTTGCCGGAGATCTTCTTGCCCAGACTGCAGCTACCTGCTTTGGTTCCGCCGGGCTTGGAATTCCTTTCTACGGACTTTACGGCGCCTGCTCCACCATGGGGGAATCCTTGTCTCTCGGCTGCCTTGCTCTCACCGCCGGTTTCGGCACCCGGGTCTTATGTGCCACCTCCAGCCATTTTGCAAGTGCGGAAAAAGAATTTCGTTTTCCTCTGGGATACGGTAATCAGCGGCCCTTTTCTGCCACCTGGACTGTAACAGGAAGCGGCGCCTGTATTCTGAACACAGCCCCTCCCGGGGAAAAATCTCCTCTGCGCTCCGGCAACGGCTGCGCTGCCATTACTGGACTTACGGCCGGCCGGGTCATGGATTACGGTCTCAAAGATTCCATGAATATGGGCGGATGTATGGCTCCTGCTGCCTGTGATACCATTGCACGGAACTTTTCGGACTTCGAGAGAAAGCCTTCGGATTATGATGCTGTTTTTACCGGAGATCTGGGAATCATCGGACAGAAAATCCTTCTGGATCTTCTGTCCGAACAGAACATCCAGCTCTCACCCATTCATAAAGACTGCGGAATCCTGATCTATGACAATCCATCTCAGGATACTCACGCAGGAGGAAGCGGCTGTGGCTGTTCTGCCGTAGTCCTTGCCTCCTATATCCTTCCAAAAGTTGTATCCGGGGAATGGAAGCGGATTCTTTTTGTGCCCACAGGCGCCCTTCTTTCCAAGGTAAGTTTCAACGAAGGTGACAGTATTCCAGGTATCGCCCACGGAGTTGTCATTGAGCATATGGAGGTGTAAGTATGGATTATTTCAACGCATTCTGGTTCGGCGGTCTCATCTGCGCCCTGATCCAGATCCTTCTGGACAAAACAAAGCTGATGCCTGGCCGCGTGATGGTACTTCTGGTGTGCAGCGGTGCCGTATTAAGTGCCGTTGGTATCTACAAGCCGCTGGTGGATTTTGCAGGTGCCGGAGCTTCCGTTCCCCTGATCGGTTTCGGCCATGTGTTGTGGGAAGGAATGAAAAAAGCCATTGAAGAAGACGGTATCCTGGGACTTTTCACAGGAGGCTTTACTGCCTGTGCGGCCGGAGTTTCCTCTGCCCTGATCTTCTCTTATCTGGCCAGTTTTTTCTTCCGGCCGAAAATGAAAAAGTAAGGTTTCGAGAAAGGAGTTTTTTCTCATGAGCGATACTCTTTATCTTCAGCTGGATCAGAATATCGAAGTTACCAATCCCCATGTATACCTCCAGGACATTGCCGCCCTTTCCATGAGTGATCCAAAAATCCTCAACCGTCTCCGGGTCATGCCGGTAATGGTTCTGGACGAGACAAAGCCCGGACGCTATGTCATGTCTGTGTCAGATCTTCTGAAAAAGATCCAGAAGCTGGAACCATCTATTGATATTTCTCCCATGGGAGAAACGGATTTCATCATCACCTACCGCATCAGTTCCGCCACAGGAAAGCTTTTCCGGTATGTAAAAATCTTTTTTGTATGCCTGGTTTCCTTTTTCGGCGCCGCTTTTTCTATTATGACTTTTAACAATGACGTGGATCTTGGGAGCCTTTTTGACCAGTTTTACACCCTTGTCATGGGAAAAAGCTCCGACGGTTTTACCATTCTGGAGCTCTCCTACTCTGTCGGGATCGGCCTTGGTGTACTGCTCTTTTTTAATCATTTCGGACATCTGAAACTGAGCGATGATCCCACACCCATGCAGGTACAGATGCGTACCTATGAAGATGATGTAAACCAGACACTGATCGAACAGGCAGAACGGACCGAAAATCCGGAAAAAGAAGCATGAGCCTTAATCCAGGATTCAACGACCTATCCGTACAGATCAGCCGCTTGTCGCACAAAAAGCTCCTTACAGATTTCTCTGCAAAGAGCTTTTTTATATAATATGGGTTTACTGTTTTTCTGAAATAATGATTACAGAAGTCCTCCGATGGATAAGAACAGAGGAGCAAATACCAGTGACACGATGGTCATAAGTTTGATCAGGATGTTGATGGACGGACCTGATGTATCTTTGAACGGGTCGCCGACTGTATCGCCGACAACGGCTGCTTTGTGCGCCTCGCTGCCTTTTCCGCCATGATGTCCTGTCTCGATGTATTTCTTAGCATTATCCCATGCACCACCTGCGTTGGACATGAAGATTGCCATCAGTACACCTGTTACAAGAGCACCGGAAAGAAGTCCACCAAGAGCCTCAACACCAAGAACAACACCTACGATAACCGGAACAACGACTGCCATGATTCCAGGAAGCATCATCTCGTGAAGAGCTGCTGTTGTGGAGATTGCAACGCATGATTTGTAATCCGGTTTCTCGGTACCTTTCATGATACCTGGTTTCTCACGGAACTGGCGTCTTACTTCCTCGATCATCTTGTAAGCAGCCTTGGAAACGGATTCCATTGTGAAGGCTGAGAAGAGGAATGTAAGCATACCACCGATAAAGATACCGATCGTAACACGAGGAGCAAGGATATTGATCGCATCCAGATTTACTGCATTCGCATAAGATACAAACAGAGCAAGCGCTGTAAGAGCTGCGGAACCGATCGCGAAGCCTTTACCCATAGCTGCTGTTGTGTTACCTACAGAATCAAGCTTATCTGTGATCTCACGAACTGACTCATCCAGACCTGACATCTCTGCAATACCACCGGCATTGTCAGCGATGGGTCCATACGCGTCAACGGCAACTGTGATTCCTGTTGTGGAAAGCATACCAACTGCTGCAAGAGCGATTCCGTATAATCCATCCACACCGTATGCTACAAAAATACCAACACAGATCAGCAGGATCGGGAATGCTGTAGATTTCATACCTACTGCGATACCACTGATGATAGTTGTAGCTGCACCTGTCTCAGACTGCTCGCCGATTCCCTGAACCGGTTTATAATCTGCAGATGTGTAATACTCTGTAATGTTTCCGATGATGACACCGACAACAAGACCTGCGATCACAGCAATGGCTGCCTTCATGTCTCCGAAGAGAATCTTGCTGAGGATCAAGGACACGATGATAACAAGTGCTGCAGATACATAGCTTCCTCTTGTGAGGGCTTTCTGCGGATTGGAATTATCATCACCTTTTACAAAGAATGTTGCAATGATGGATGCGATCAGTCCACAGCCTGCAATAGCCAGCGGATAGAGAACACCGGAAACTGCTCCGGCTACCGCACCAAGTGTAAGGGCAGATACCAGAGATCCTACATAGGACTCAAAAAGGTCTGCACCCATACCGGCAACATCACCTACGTTATCACCTACGTTATCCGCGATAACAGCCGGGTTACGAGGGTCATCCTCCGGGATTCCAGCCTCAACCTTACCTACAAGGTCAGCTCCTACGTCAGCTGCCTTTGTATAGATTCCACCACCAACACGTGCAAACAGTGCGATGGAAGAAGCACCAAGGCTGAATCCAGAAAGTACGTCAACGTTCTTTGTGATGATATACACAACGCTGACACCCAATGCACCAAGACCTGCAACACACATACCCATAACAGCACCGCCGGAGAATGCAATGGAAAGAGCCTTGTTCATTCCTCCCTCTTTTGCTGCATTTGCTGTTCTTACATTAGCCTTTGTTGCAACGGTCATACCGCAGTATCCTGCGATTGTTGAAAACAGAGCACCTACTACGAAGCAGATTGCTGTTACCCAGCTTCCAACTCCGATTCCGATCAGTACAAAAAGTACGGCTACAAAAATAACCAGGATCTTGTACTCTGCTGTTAAGAAGGCGCGGGCACCTTCTGCGATCGCACCTGCGATCTCCTTCATTCTGTCTGTTCCTGCATCCTGCTTGCTGACCTTCGCTGCAAGGTATGCTGCGAACAGAAGTGCCAGTACTGCTGCCACCGGCACCAAATACATGTAGTTTTCCACTCTTTTTACCTCCGTTCATGTATTGTTAATACTTTATCACATTATTTTGCATATTTCAAATAGAATTTTCACTTAGTTTTTTGTTAATATTGTGATATAATAAAAATTTATATAAATGAAATAAAAATTTTTTATATTATTGCTCGCATTTTTTCAGTTTCAGACAGCTTATATAATAGGAAGTTTTTTATATCTCTATTTGGACAAAATTTCCATTTTTCTTTCCAGAAGATTTTTTTCCAATAATTGTTTTTCTGCATTTTCGAATCCAATTCGTTCTATAGTCTCGGCAAAACGTTCTCCCTTTAATCCCTGGTCCTTAAAAAGCAGGATTGCCTTCTCAATAACATCAAGTGCCTCTTCCTCTGACGTAAAGATCCGGTTCAGGGCCTTTCCATGAGAAATTTTCTTTCCCCAGCGTCCACCGATATAGATCTTGAATCCGTAGGTACCGTCCGGGATGGAATGGAATGGACATTTTCCCACACACCTTCCGCAGTGTCTGCAAAGCTCCTCATCAATGTGCAGTTTCCCGTCAACGACTTTCGCCACTTTGTTTGGACATGCAGCTTCAATGGCACATTTTTTGCACCCCTTGCAGGCCTCGCTGTCAAAGTGCGGGATCCTCTGTCCGATGATCCCCACATCGTTCAGATTTGGTTTCACACAGTTATTCGGGCATCCGCCTACTGCGATCTTAAATTTATGCGGCAGTGCAACCTGACGGTAGCCTTTATAGAATCTCCGGAAAATCTCTTCTGAAATTGCATAGGAATCCAGAAGTCCATACTGACAGGTGGTTCCCTTGCAGGATACTACAGGCCGTACCTTTGCTCCTGTTCCTCCTGTCTCCAGACCTTCCTTCGCAATAAATTCCTGAAACTCTTCGATCTTTTCGTAGGGGATTCCCTGGATCTCCACGGAGAGCCTGGTCGTGTAGGTAAGATTTCCGTTGCCGAATTTCTCTGCTGCTTCCGCCATACATCTGTGCTGTGCCGCTGTCACCTTTCCGTTTACAGTGATCACCCGTGCAGAAAATTCATCGGTTCCCCGGTTATTTAAAAACCCCTGCCCCTTCAGTCTTTTCTCTTCCTCTTTGCTTACAGTTAATGCTGACATATTTCCTCCTCCTGGTCTCACCGGCATTCCGATACTTTCCCACGGTATCGTTGCCCTGTATTTTGCAATGTTGAAATCGTTTTCATGTACTTCCTACTATATCACTTGAAGATGTATTTGAGAAATGATATTATTTTATAAAAATGATAGGTTTTACCTATATACCAATTTACAATAAAAGGAGATTCCATATGACCATCCGCCATCTCACTGTTTTTGCGGCCGTTGCGGAACAGGGCTCCATGAGTGCTGCTGCCAAACATCTTTATCTTTCCCAGCCAACAGTCAGTCAGGCCGTCCGTGAGCTGGAAGCTCATTATAACGGCCTTCTCTTTGAACGTCTTGGAAAAAAGCTTTATCTCACAGAACGGGGAAAGCTTCTTCTTCCCCATGCCCGTGAAATGATCCGCCAGTTTCAGCAGCTAGAAGAGCTGATGCAGAACCAAGGACAGTCTTCCACCCTGAAGCTTGGCTCCACCCTCACTGTGGGAACCTGCCTGACCCCATCCATTATCCTGGATCTGCAGAAAAAAATACCGGACCTTGACGTTTACTCCTTTGTCACCAACACGCAAAACATCGAACAGAAGCTTCTTCGTTCAGAGCTGGACGCTGCTGTGGTAGAAGGTGAGATTCATTCCCCGGACCTTGTCGTTCTTCCCATCATCGACGACTGTCTGGTCCTTGCCGCCGGAAAAAAGCATCCGTTTTACCGCAGAGGACGCATCCATGTCCA
>UMBH01026540.1_pt1 | contig 10701 bp, 10 predicted proteins | sample 1963921 | NCBI WGS metagenome assembly UMBH01 (sample SAMEA4835937, study PRJEB28245) | human gut metagenome | biome: gut microbiome; material: fecal sample | place: Denmark | collected 2008
AGCTGAAAAAACATCTTTCAATGTTGTATTAACATCAGCAGGAGATCAAAAAATTAAAGTTATAAAAGTAGTTAGAGATGCTACAGGATTAGGATTAAAAGAAGCTAAAGACTTAGTAGATGGAGCACCAAAAACAGTTAAAGAAAATGTTTCTAAAGACGAAGCAGAAGACTTAAAAGCTAAATTTACAGAAGTTGGAGCTGTTGTTGAATTACAATAATTCTATACAAAAATTTAATGAAAATGAGAAAGAAGAATTAGTTTTTCTTTCTCATTTTTTTGTATATATAATATTGACCTTTAAAAGTAAATATATTATTATAAGAAGTATAGAGGCATAAATCAAACTAATATAATTTAATAAAAAAGATATAAGTAGCAAAATAATTAAAAAGATAAAAAAATAAATTCAAAAGAGAAGTATAATTATATAAATTAAAGAGAAGGGAAATATGTATATGAAAAGAATCGGAATTATAGTTGCAATGCAAGAAGAATTAGAAGAAATAAAAGAATATGTAGAAGATATTAATGAGAAAGAAATAAGACATATAACATTTATAGAGGGAAAAGTCGAGGAAAAAAATGTTGTATTAGTTCAATGCGGAATCGGAAAAGTTAACGCAGCAATGGTAACTCAAGCTCTAATAGATTCATATAACATAGAATATATTGTTAATATTGGGGTAGCAGGAGCATTAAATCCTATGCTTAATATAGGAGATGTAGTTATTGCAGATAAATTAATACAACATGATTTTGATATTACTGCATTTGGACATTCTAAAGGTTACATCACAGGAGTTGGAGATTTTATCCAAACAGATGAAAATTTAAAGAATAAATTAGAAAAATTAAATCATAATAATAAAGATAATGATTATAAGATAAAATTAGGTATAATAGCTTCTGGAGATATATTCTGTACTGATATAGAAATGAAAAATAAGATATATTCTAAATTTGATGCAGATTGTGTAGAAATGGAGGGGGCAGCTATTGCTCAGGTGTGTTATTTAAATGAGATACCATTTGTTGTTATGAGAAGTATATCAGATTCACCAAATGGTAAAAATGCTATAACATTCGATAAATTTTTAAAAATTGCCTCAAAAAGAATTGCTAATTTGTTAGTAGAATTTATTAAAGAAAATTAGAAATATAAAAGACTAGCAAGAGATTATATGATATATATTGTTATATTTTGATATTTTCATAAAAAATAAAAAAATGTTAAGTATACATAAGATTTTATAAAAACTATTGCATTATTTTACAAAAAATGGTATAATAAATAGAGATTTATTTTAAAGAGAGGTGAAACTTAAAACAGCGAAGTTTTAAGATAAAAAATGGATAAAACAACACAAATAGATTATAAAATATCAGCAAAAGACTTTATAAAAACATTTAAGGATATAATAAAGAATTTTGCAAGTAATAAAGAAGAAAATCATAATCAACAAAACAATGGGACATCATCAATAACATTAGAACAAGTTATTAAAGAGGAAGCAAAATTAGGAAGCACAAAAAGAATGGCTGAGTTATTACATGATTTTAACAGCATTGGATTAAGTAATAAAGGTAGAAGTAAAAGACAAAAAGATAGCATTAATGAGACTAAGATTGAAGCAACACAAATAGTAGAAAAAAAAGAAATAATCAAAGAGAATAATGATAAAGAAATATCATTATAAATATTTTGAAAGTCAAAGAGCAAATAAACAATTCAGACTTCAACAACATAAGGTTATTGGAGCCTGAATTATTGTTAGAAATTAATTATTCATAAAAAATTATGGACATAGTATAAAAAATATCATATTTTGCTTGACAAAAGTATAAACACATTATATAATAATTATTGTCAATGAAATGGCGAAGTAGCTCAGCTGGCTAGAGCATCCGGTTCATACCCGGCAGGTCGAGAGTTCGAATCTCCCCTTCGCTACCAATAAATTAGCCCATTTGAGGGCTTTTTTTATTGCAATTTTTTTGAGAATGTATGCAAAATGTATGCAACATTGTATTTTATATTCAAATCAATAAATTTTTAAAATTTTGAAATTCCAATTAAAATAAGTAACAAACCAGACAAAATAGACCATACATTTTTTGGCAACTTACAAAAATAATAAATATGCTTTCCCAAAAAAATGCCTAAAGACAAAAATAATAACTGAAAAGTACTAATCAAAAAAGGAAAAGCAAATTTGTTTAAATTAATCATATTTCCACCAATTCCAATACAAAAGCTATCCAGAGACATAGCAATAGCAAGAAATAAAGCCTCTTTATAATCAATAAGATGTGAATTATCCAAATCAGAAGAAATAGGGTTATTAAAGACATTTGAATTATTAGCTTTTTTATTCAAAGCTTCAAACAAAATATAAGCACCCATACCAATTAAAATAATAGAACCTAATAAATTAACCAAAAAAGCAGGCAAAATATTTATCAAAACATTTCCAAAAAAAACAGAAAAGCAAGCTGTAAGAAATGAAATAAAAAATAATATCAAATTTGCGCCTAAAGAAATTTTTGTATTCTTTATACCATATGTAATACCTATTCCAAAGGAATCAATACTACTCACAATAGATAAAATAATCGAATTCAACATAATTATAACACCTCTTACAACATAATATGACAAAAAAATAAAATGTTGATTTAGTAATAAAAAAGTACAAGCCACATATATTTTATTAATCTAAACAATTTATTAAAACAGACAATAAAAACAAAAGAAGGAGTGAAAAATATGTGGCATACATTGAGGAAGGAAGATGTATTGAAAAGTTTAGTTACAAATGAAAAAACAGGGTTATCTGAAAAAGAGGCACTAAAAAGACAAGAAAAAGATGGAAAGAATAAACTACAAGAAAAGAAAAAAGAAAGCTTAATTATAAAATTTTTAAAACAGTTTAATGATTTTATGATTATTATACTAATAATAGCATCAATTATTTCTGCTGTAGTATCAAAAGCGCAAGGAGAAAATGACTACATAGATTCTATAATAATAATTGGAATAGTAATTTTTAATAGCCTAATGGGGGTAATACAAGAGGCAAAGGCAGAAAAGTCAATAGAAGCATTAAAGAAAATGACGCCACAAATGGCAAAAGTAATACGTGATGGAAAGACAAAAGAAATTCTAGCAGAAGAATTGGTAAAAGGTGATATTATCATTTTAGAAGCGGGAAATTATGTACCAGCAGATGCAAGAATATTAGAAAGTTATAACTTAAAAATAGAAGAATCATCTTTAACAGGAGAAACAGAACCATCATTAAAAGAAGCAAATCAGACATATTCAAAAGATATACCATTAGGTGACAGAAAAAACATGGCATTTATGGCTAGCATTACAGTTAATGGACATGGAAAAGCTGTTGTAACAGATATTGGGATGAACACCAATGTAGGACAAATTGCTAATATGATGATGGAAGATGAAACACCAGAAACACCATTACAAAAAAAACTAGGAGAAGTAGGAAAAATATTAGGAATAGCGTGTTTGGTAATATGTGTAATTATTTTTGCAATGGGTTTAATAAAACATATTGAACCAGTAGAAATGTTTATGACGTCAGTTGGATTAGCTGTTGCAGCAATACCAGAAGGACTTCCTGCTATAGTGACAATTATGCTATCAATAGGAGTTACTAAAATGGCAAAAAAGAATAGCATAATACGAAAATTACCAGCAGTAGAAACATTGGGAAGTAGTAGCGTTATTTGCTCTGACAAAACAGGAACATTAACACAAAATAAAATGAAAGTTGTTGAAGTAAAATCAAATGATAAAAAATTTGCAGTAGAACTAGCTAGTTTATGCACAGATTGTGATATTTCTGTGGAAAATGGAGAAAAGATAGTTACAGGAGAAGCTACAGAAAAGGCAATAGTAGATGAGGGAGTTAATATAGGAAAAGGAAAAGATGAGCTAGAAAAGGATTTCCCAAGGATACATGAGGTGCCATTTGATTCAAATAGAAAAATGATGACAACAATTCATAGAATAGGAAATAAATATAGAGTTATTACAAAAGGAGCTCCAGATGTGCTATTAGCAAGATGCACAAAGGAGATAGCAATTAATGAGAAAAATTTAAATATAAATAATACACAAATTAGAATTCAAAGCCTAAATGAATATAAAATAAAAAATGAAAATCAGAAAATGGCACAAAATGCGCTAAGGGTTATTGCAATTGCATATAAAGATTTAGATGCATTACCTAATAAAATAGACTCAAATACAATTGAAAATAATCTAACTTTTGTTGGTTTGATAGGAATGATAGATCCTCCTAGAGAAGGAGTAAAAGAAGCGGTTAAAACATGCAAAAGAGCTGGAATAAAAACAGTAATGATAACAGGAGATCATTTGGAAACTGCAAAGGCAATAGCAAAAGATTTAGGAATATTAGAGAAAAGAGATAAAGCAATAACAGGTCAAGAATTAGATACGATATCACAAAAGAGATTAGAGGAAAAAATAAAAGAATATTCGGTTTTTGCAAGGGTTACTCCAGAACATAAAGTAAGAATAGTAAAAGCCTGGCAAAAAAATGGAGCTGTTGTTGCAATGACAGGAGATGGAGTAAATGATAGCCCAGCATTAAAAAATGCAGATATAGGAATAGCTATGGGAAAAAACGGAACTGATGTAGCTAAAAATGCAGCAGATATTATTTTAACAGATGATAATTTTGTAACAATTGTTGAAGCTGTAAAACAAGGCAGAAATATATATGACAATATAAAAAAAGCAATACATTTCTTAATTGCAACAAATATAGGAGAAATAGTAACAATTTTTATGGGATTAATTTTAGGAATGAAATCACCATTACTTGCAATACAATTATTATGGATTAATCTTGTAACAGATTCACTTCCTGCAATTGCATTGGGATTGGAAAAACCAGAAAAAGATATAATGAAAAGAAAGCCTGTTAATAGTAAAAAAGGAATTTTTGCAGATGGATTATGGAATAAAATAATAGTTGAGGGAATAATGCTTGGAATGCTTACTTTAGTGTCATTTAGTATAGGAAATAAATACTTTGGACTAGAAGTAGGAAGAACAATGGCATTTTTATCAATAGGATTTTTGGAATTAGTTCATAGTATAAATGTAAAAAACGAAAAATCAATTTTTGAAACAGGAATTTTTGAAAACAAATATTTAGTTGGAAGTTTTGTGTTAGGAGTATTTGTTCAGGCAATAGTGGTAATAATACCATTCTTAGCAAATATATTTGAACTTGTTCCTTTAAATGGAGTACAATGGCTAATAACGATTACAATTTCACTTTTACCAATTCCTATAATGGAATTACAGAAAAAAATGAATGAAACTAAATTAGAAAAATTGGAAATAAATAATTTAGAATTTAATGAGATAAAAAGAGTAATCGAAAGTAAATAAATACGATTTATTAAAAATATAAAGTAACTATATAAAAATAAACAACAAAATTAATCTTGTAAATTTTCTAATTAATCTTGCAAATTTTCCAAAATCAGTTGCAAAATTGCCAAAAATATGATAAAATAGCTATGTTTTAAAAGAAGCATAGCTATTTTAAATCTCTACTTAACGAAAAGTTAGGTTATTAATCCATAGGGAGGTGAAAGAATAATGAACAAATACGAAAGTGTTATCATTATTAATCCAAATGTAGATGAAGCAGGTGTAAAAGCATTAGAAGAAAAATTTACAGGATTAATCAATGAAAATGGAAAAGTTGAATCTGTAGAAAACATGGGTAAAAAAAGATTAGCTTATGAAATCAAAAAATGCAAAGAAGGTACATATATGTTATTTAACTTCGAAGCAAATCCAGATTCAATAAGTGAACTAGAAAGAGTTTACAGAATTACAGATGATATAATCAAATTTATCGTTGTAAAAAAATAATTAAAAGAAATAAAAAGTGGGACCTAAATTAAAGTAGAAACTTTAAAATATACGAAGATATGATTCATAAAATAAAAATTTTATGATAGTATAGCGAAAGGATGATAAAAATGAACAAAGTAATATTAATGGGAAGACTTACAAGAGACCCAGAAACAAGATATACACAAACAAATAATACCTTAGTATCTTCTTTTAGCATAGCTGTAAATAGAAGATTTGTAAGACAAGGTGAAGAAAGACAAGCAGATTTCTTTAACATTGTTGCATGGAGCAAATTAGGAGAATTTTGCAGCAAATACTTTAAAAAAGGTCAACAAGTAGGAATTATTGGTAGATTACAAACAAGAACATGGGATGATGATCAAGGGGTAAAACACTATGTAACAGAAGTTGTTGCAGAAGAAGCATATTTTGCAGATAGCAAAAGAGAAGGCGACATGGGAGCTGGAAGCTTTGAGAGTACTTTTGGTAATACAATGCCAGGAAGTATGGGTTCAGATTTTGAGACATCATCAGCAGATGATTTACCATTTTAATTATAAGCGAGAGGGGGAAAATTAAAAATGGCAGATAAAAAACAAAAAAGAAATAATAATAAAAATTATGATGAAGATTACAATCCAAAATTCAGAAAACAAAGAAAAAAAGTTTGTATCTTATGTAGTGATAAAAACTTTGAATTAGATTATAAAAATCCAGATCAATTAAAGAAATTTGTTAATGATAAAGGAAAAATCTTACCAAGAAGAACAACAGGATGTTGTGCAAAACATCAAAGAGATATTACTACAGCAGTTAAAAGAGCTAGACATATTGCTGTATTACCATATGCTCAACAATAATAAAAATGCTATAAGCCAGAAGACATCAGTTTTCGGGCTTATATTTTTTAGGAAAGGAATGAGAAATAAGCATGAATGATAAAATAATAAAATGTTTAGCATATAATGGAAAAATATCTGTAATATGTGCTAATACAACAGAGTTAGTAGAAAAAGCAAGAAAAATACATGATTTAAGTCCAGTAACAACAGCAGCATTTGGAAGATTATTAACAATTACAGCATTAATGGGAAATGAGATGAAAAATGAAAAAGATAAACTAACTATCCAAATGAAAGGAAATGGACCAATAGGAATGATGGTAACTGTAGCAAACAATTTTCCAGTTGTAAAAGGGTATGTTGCAAATCCAGTAATAGATTTACCATTAAATGAAGATGGAAAACTAGATGTAGGAGGAGCTGTAGGTCATTCAGGATTTATTAATGTAATAAAAGATATAGGTATGAAAGAACCATACATAGGAGTTTCTACAATTACATCAGGGGAAATAGCAGAAGATTTTGCAGAATATTTTGCAAAATCAGAACAAAAAAATACAGCTGTAGCATTAGGAGTACTAGTAGATAAAAATGGAGTAAAATCAGCAGGGGGTTATATGATAACACCAATGCCAGATGCAACAGATGAAGAAATATCTCAAATAGAACAATCTATTTTTAAAGCCGGAGCTATTTCAAGAATGTTAGATGAAAAATTATCTTTATTAGAAATAGCAAAAAAAGTTACAGGAGATAATAATATAGAAGTAATAGAAGAGAATATCACACCAATTTATGAATGTGATTGCTCAAAAGAACATATGGCAGAAGCACTTGCAACATTAGATAAAAATGTATTAAAAGAAATGATAGAAGAAGATGGAAAAGCAGAATTAGTATGTCATTTTTGTAATAAAAAATATGAATTTTCTAAAGAAGAATTAGAAGATATATTAGAAAAAACAAAAAATAATTAAAGTGTTCGCTTGTTTTTTAGATATAAATGTTGTATAGTAGTGAACATAGGAAATGAGATAAAAATCAACAATAAAGGAGATAATGAAAAATGAAAAATGAAATTTTAATTTTTGGACATAAGAATCCAGACACAGACACAATTTGCTCATCAATTGTAAAAGAAATATTAAATAAAAAAAATGGATGTGAAAAGTCAAAAGCAGTAAGATTAGGAAATGTAAATAAGGAAACACAATATGTATTAAATTACTTAGGATTAGAAGCACCAGAATTAATAGAAAAAGTAGAAGAAGGTCAAGAAGTAATATTAGTTGACCACAATGAATTTAATCAAAGTGCAGAAGGAATAGAAAATGCTAAAATATTAGGAGTTATAGATCACCATAGAATTTCAAATTTTGAAACATCAGAACCACTATATTATACAGCAAGACCTTATGGATGTACAGCAACAATTTTATACAAAGACTTTTTACAAAAAGGAATTGAAATAGAAAAAACAGAAGCTATATTAATGGCAAGTGCAATAATTTCTGATACATTATTATTAAAATCACCAACAACAACTGAACATGATAAAAAAGCATTAGAAGAATTAGGAAAAATAGCTAATATAAATATAGAAGAATATGGATTAGAAATGCTAAAAGCAGGAACAGATTTAGATGATTTTTCAGCAGAAGAATTAATAAATTTAGATGCAAAAAGCTTAGACAAAAATGGAACAAAATTTGTAATTGCACAAGTTAACACAGTAAGTATTGATGATGTGTTAAAAAGACAAAAAGAACTAGAAGAAGCCATTAATAAAACAATTGCAGAAAAAGGATTAAGCCTATTTGTTTTTGCAATTACAGATATTTTAAATAGCAATTCAGAAGCAATAGTTTTAGGAGAAAAAGTAGACGCGGTAGAAAAAGCTTTCAATAAAAAATTAGAAAACAATAGAGTATTCTTAGAAGGTGTTGTTTCAAGAAAAAAACAATTATTACCATTTATAGACAAAAACATTTAAAAAATTAAGAAAAATAGAATAAAACTTACAAAAGATAGATAGATGAAAAAAATCCGTCTATTTTTTGTGATTTGACAATTTTTTAGATTAATTATATACTAAACAACATATTAAAACCAAATGAATAAAATATTATGAGGAGCAAAATATGAAAACAAAAAAGAATATAAAGAGCATAATATTGATGGCAATTATTTGCTTATCAAGTGTGTTTTTTATAAATATAAGTTTAGCATCAACAACTGCAAAAATTTCTGTAGAAACAGCAAGACTTAGGGAACAACCAAATACATCATCAAAAATATTAGAGCTAGCTTCACAGGGGGAAGAAGTAGAAGTGATAGAAAATAATGGAGAATGGTGTAAAGTTAAATATAATAAAATTACAGGATATTTAAAAACAGAACTATTAGAAATAAAAAATAGTAGTACAAAGCAAGAAAATGTAGCTGAGTCAGAAAATAATACAGCAGTAAGTAGTGAAGAAAAAGAGACAAATCAAAACAATACAGTACAAAATAATACCGTACAAGATAATGTAGTTGAAGAAGATAATATATCAGAACCAGAAAATCAAGTAACAGAAGAAACAACGGTGACTCCAGTTAAAAGCCAATTAGGAAAATATAAAACAGTAGATAAAGTAACATTAAAAATAATACCATTGATTAATTCATTAGATGTTAAAGATATTGAAAAAGATGTACAATTAGAAGTAACAGAAATATTAAATAATTGGGCCTATGTTAGTATAGCAGATGGAACAAATGCATGGGTAAGAATTGAAAAGCTAGAAAAAATAGAAGAAAATAATACTGATACAACTCAAAATGTTAATACAAGTACAGAAAGCAAAACAGAAACGACAACAGAAGTAAAACAAGAGACATCAAATAATAATGAAAGTAAAAATACAACAACAAATAATACAACTAAAACAATGTATATAAATTCTCAAACAGTTAATCTAAGAGAAAGTGCTAATACAACATCAAAAATAATAACTCAATTATCTATAAATACAGAAGTAAAAGTAATATCAATTGAAAATGGATGGAGTTATGTAGAAGCAAATGGTACAAAAGGTTATATCTCAGAAGATTTATTATCTACAGCAAAAAGTACGACTTCAAGAAGTTCTTTAAATGAAAGAAAACAAAATAATACTGTAAATACAAATACAACAAACACAGTAAGTACAAATAAAAATGAGACTAATACAACGAATACAAACACAGCAACAAGTAATAACACTACAGTATCAGGAAACGGAAATAATGTTGTAAATTATGCAAAACAATTTTTAGGAAATAAATATGTATATGGTGGAACAACACCAAGTGGATTTGATTGTTCTGGTTTTACTCAATATGTATATAAGCATTTTGGAATAAGCTTGAATAGAACAGCAGCTGCACAATATAGGAATGGAACCTCAGTAACTAATTTACAAGCAGGTGATTTAGTAATGTTTGGAAAATCTGGAATTAACCATGTAGGAATTTATATGGGTGGAAATACATTTATTCATGCAGCAAATTCATCAAGAGGAGTAACAACAGATACATTAGCAAGTGGATATTATAAAACTAACTATGTAGGAGCAAGAAGAATTTTTAATTAAATATATGCAATGAAAGGAGTACATTTGAGAAGACCAATACTCATTGCAATGATAGGATATATAATAGGTATATTAGTGGGGCTATACTTAAAAATAAGTATAGTTCCATTTTGTTTTTTAGTCATTGCAATTTATAAAATAAAACAAATTTATAAAGCAAAAAGAGATAAAATAGAAGAGGAAAATGATATAAAAAGTAGAAAAAATAAAAAAGTAAAAGAAAATAAAACTAGAAAAAAATTAAAATTATTATCTCTAAAAAGATATATTAGATATATAAGAATATATATAAATTCAAAAATTATTTTTTTAA
>UMBH01005716.1_pt1 | contig 10576 bp, 8 predicted proteins | sample 1963921 | NCBI WGS metagenome assembly UMBH01 (sample SAMEA4835937, study PRJEB28245) | human gut metagenome | biome: gut microbiome; material: fecal sample | place: Denmark | collected 2008
TTTTTCTGTATTTTGCAATATATCAATATTTTCTGTGTTTTCCGCTTCTATACTCTGTATTTCTTGTTCGTTTTCTATTGTTTTGTATTTTTCTAAATATTCTTCTTCCATTTCTTTTAAAGCATTTTTTATTCCACCTTTATTTGCATTTATTGTAACTGATGAAAGTAGTTGTAATAATTCTAAATCTTCTTTGTTGATTTCATTTTTAGAAAGTTCAAAAATTCCACCTCTAACATTTTTTAAATATGCTAATTGACTTCCTTGAACTATACTTTCAATTTCTTCTCTTACATAGTTTTCATAGCTATGTTTTTCTTCATCTATTATTACAAGTTCTACTTCAATATTTTTTGTTCTTATAAATTCATAAGCTTTTAAAACTTCTTTTATTACATATGAGTCATTTATATCTTTTATTTTAACTAAGATGATTGGTATATCTCCAGAAATTCCATATTTCCATAATTCACTTTGTTCATATATTCTTTTTGTTAATTTTTCTATATTTCCCTTTTTGGTTGGATTGCTAAAAATTATATATGATAATATTTTTTGATAATCCTGAATTTGACTTCCCTTTATTCTTAGATATCTACTTTGTGCTTCGTTTTTTGCTTTTGATAATTCAAATGCTTTTTTGATATTTTCATTAATTTTATATTTTTTTATATTATTTAAAACTCTATCTTTTTCTTCTCCTACAGATATTATTAAATTCACTGTAACTTTTTGCTCTGGTTTTACTTTTATTGTTCTTTTTAATGCTACTATTGGTTCTGTTACAAGTCCCATTTTTTTAGAAAATGGATTAGAGTTTTTAACCATTTGTGGTATTCCTATATTTCCTCTTCCTGTAAACTTTTCTTGGTCAATTTCATACTCTAAATCCCCAATTACTTCATTATCTGTGGATAAATTTGCTCCCATATATAATTCTTGTTCATGTGTTTCTCTTTTTTTTCTTTTTACAATTATGCTATTTGTTTCATGGTCAAAATCATATACTAAAAATAATTTATTAAATGCTGGATGTGCATAATCTTGTTCTTTTTTAGAAAGTACTGGTTCCATATATGATGTTAATTCTAACAGTTCTTCTTCATTTCCTAAATTTTCTAGTGTTACTTGTCTTATTTCTACTGGTTCATCTGGTGCTATTATTGTTTCTATTTTTGTTTTAATATTGTCATTTATCATTTCTTGCTCGATTTTATCTGGCATAAAGCTTATTTGATATTTGTTATTTCCTATATTATTAGAACTCCATATTTTCTTTGATTTTATATTTTTTATATAAAAGATTATACCTTGTGAATAGTCATCTGTATTTTTAAATCTGTTTATTATTTTTGAATTATATGCACTTACACCTTCTCCTTTTTGGTTCATTGCTATTAGATAATTGTCACTAGATATTATATTTCCTCTTATTAATCTATCATCTATTTTTTTATAAGTTTCTTGTGTATATCCTTCATAATCTACATATTTTGGCTTTTCAACTTTTTCTTTATTTTCTTTTGTTATAATTGCTTTTTCTGGCATTCTTTCTTGTAATAACACTTCTACCGCTTCTATTTCTGGATTTTGTATAAATCTTTTTTGTAAAATATTCGTGTTAAATAAATTGTTTATTGCTAGCAATATCAGACTTTGATGATGAGCCATATATGTTTTTACTACACTTGCTTTTTTACCATTTTCAACTCTTTCTGGTGTAAAATCTATAGATTCATAAAATCCATATTTTCCAAGCATTCCTAGCTCTTCGTCTTTTTTCATGTTTTGATATACTTCTTTTGGATAATCTGTTATTGCTAATATACTTCCATATGCTGAAACGACAATTTCATCTGCTAGTCCTCTTTTTAGTCCTAACCATGGTATTCCAAAGGCTTTATATTGATAGTTTGAGTATAAATCTTTTAAATTAAATGCAGCTTCTGATATTCCCCAAGGTATTTGTAATTTTTTTGCATATTCCATTTGACTCATTATCATAAATTTACATGATTCGTCTAATAGGCTTCCTTTATATTTTGGTATATTTATATTTGGCATAAGATACTCAAATGATGTTCCAGACCATGATATTAGACCTTTATATTTTCCTAATACTGTTAATGTTCTACTTAGTGAATTCCAATGTTTTATTGGTACATCTTTTTTTGCTATTGCAATTAAACTTGTTTGTCTTGCTTCTGATACTAATAAATCGTAATACGAATCTGTTAATTTGTTTTCTTCTATATTGTAACCAATTGAGAAAATTCTGTGTTCTGTACTGTACAAATATGAAAAATCTGTATTATCTATCATCTTATCTACCATTTTTTCTAAATCATTTAATTCATTTTCTTTTAGCCAAGTTTTTATTACATATAAATATCCTACAAAATTCCCGCTATCTACTGTTGATACATATCGTGGAAATAATGCTTCCTTTGTTTTTATGTTGTACCAGTTATATAAATGACCATTCCATTTTGGTAAATTAGCTACTGTGTCTAAAATATTTGTAACTAATGTTATTGCATGTTCTTTTTTGATAAAATTTAAATCATTTGCCGAAATTACTGCCATTAATGATAATCCAATATTTGTTGATGATGTTCGTGGTACTATTTCTTGTTTTCTTCCTTCTTGGTAATTATCTGGTATTAAATAATTATTTTCTTTTGTTAGATACTTTTCAAAGAAATTCCAAGTTTGTTTTGCTATATCTAAGATGTATTGTTGTTCTTTTTTGTTTAATAATTCTATTGATGTTTTTTCCTTTTTTTCTTTGCTTATATACCACATTGTAAATGGTGCTATAATCCATAAAATTCCCAGTATAAGCAATAGAATATTATTATTCTTATACAAGATATACCCTAATATTGAAATTGCTCCTATTACTACATTACTTATCATATTTTTATAGTAAGAAATTAAATCTGTTTTTGCTTGTTTTTCTGCTTCTTCTGATGTCATCCATTCTAATAAATTTTTATGTGTATATATTAATCTGTTTAATGTTTTTATTATTGCTTTTAAAGCTGTGTATGCTTTATATGGCACACAGGAAAGTGTTATTATCGCTCTTGAAAATATTCCTTTTAAGCCTGTAATTTTTGGTGTAAATTTTTTCTGTTCTTCTTCTCCTTCTTTTTTTCCAATACAATAATTCCATAATTCTAATAAACATGGTAATATTATAATTAAAACTAATAGTAAATTTTGCCCCCATGTTTTTGTCAAATATGTTTTTCCTATTAAATAACTGTAAATTAGTGCTACAATTACTGATATTTCTAGCATACTTCTTCTTAAATTATCTAAAATTTTATATTTTGATAATCTATTTAATGGGCTGTTTTTACCTATCCACCTTATTATTTGCCAGTCTCCTCGTATCCATCTTGAAAGTCTATTCATAAAACTTGTATATTTGGTTGGATATCCGTCCATAAGTAGAATATCTGATACTAACCCACATCTTAGATAACAACCTTCTAATAAGTCATGACTTAATACTGTATTTTCTGGTATTGCATTTTTTAATACTTTAGAAAAAACTTTTAAATCATATATTCCTTTTCCTGTAAAAATTCCTTCTTTAAAATTGTCTTGATATATATCTGAAATTGCATTTGTATAGTTGTCTATTCCTCCTGCTCCTGCAAATATTTGTGTAAATAATGTTTTATAGCTTACGTCTAAATTAATTCCAACTCTTGGTTGCATTATTCCATATCCATCAATTACTATATTTTTCTTTTCATCTATCACTGGTGTATTTAAGATGTGTGCCATTGCTCCTATAAGTTCTAGTGCTGAATTTAAGATTAGGTCTGTATCTGCATCTAATGTAATTATATATTTTATGCTTTTTTTAATTTCTATTGTTTTTTCTTTTTCGCTTTCTGTTATTTCTTTTGAATTTTGTTTATTTTCTATATATTCTTCTAGTGTATTTGTTAAAAATGGATTTTTTGTATTTCCTAATAGATATTCATTAAATTGATTTAATAAACCTCTTTTCCTTTCCCATCCTAGATAACATTCTTCTTTTTCATTCCATATTCTTTTTCTATAAACAAAATTAAATATTGGAAAATCACTGTTTTTGTATTTTTCGTTTAAAAGTTGTACTTGCCTTTTTCCTTCTTCTATTACTTCATTATCAAATGCTTCTATTTCGGTACTGCTTTGTGAACAATCTCCTAATAAGGCAAAATATAAGTTTTCTGATTTATTTGCAAGATAATAAACTTCTAAGTTTTTCATCATTTCTTTTACTTTTTCTTTTGATTTTAGTATTGTTGGTATTACTACCATGCTTGTGTTTTCTTTGTCTATTCCTTTTGAAAAATCCATTTTTGGTATTAGTTTTGGTTTTACTATTTTACTTAAAATGTATTGTGTTATTTGTATTGTTATTTCACTTGCTGGTATTAAGAATAAAATAAATGTTATTATTGTTAAATATGATTTTTTTATTTGTAGATTTAATAAATAGCTTATTATTGCTGATATTGTTATTGTTATTGTTGAAATTACTAATAAATATATTTTTGTTTTTATTTCTGGTGTTTCTTCTCTTTTGGCTGTGTATTCTAATTTTTGATATAATTGATTTATTCCTTTATCTATTAAATAATAGCCTATATGGCTTTCTTTATTTACTTTTATGTTGTTTTCTTCTGTATTTTCTAGTTCATTTTTCAAAGTATTTTCTATGTTGTTTATATTGTTTGTTTCTGCTAGCTCTAGTATTTTTCTAGCAATATATAGTTCTGATATTTTTGTTTTTTTACTTATTTCTTTTATTTTTGCTCTATAATATTCTTTGGTTTTGTAATCCATTTTAGAATATATATGTGCTGGGTCTTTTTTTAGTAGTTCTTCTACTCCATTTATCTTTTCAAATATTTCTAAGAAATTTATTCTTTGGATTTTTTTCATACTTGTTATGCTATTTCCCATTAATACTTTTTGAACTGCTATATCAAAGTGTTCTTTTTTTATTACTTCTGATACTGTTGTTCCTAATCTTTCTACTATTTCTTCTAGTGCTTTTAAGTACCTATTTCCTTTTTTCCCATATCTTTTTAATGTGTATGACATATATTCTATAAATGAATATTTCATATCTTGGTATAAGTCTTTTTCTAACTTTTTACTAATTGTTTTAAATTTTATTTCTGTTTTATCTTTGTTTTCTACTAATCTTTCTGTTATGTTTTCTACTTTGTATTTTTCTAGTTGACTACTATAGATTTTGATACATATGTCTTTTATATTTTCTATAATTGCTATTTGCAAAAATATACCTATATTCCAAATTTCGTCCATACTCAGTGTTTTTTTACTTTGATAGCTTTTTAAGTATTCTTCTAAATTATCTCTTTCAATTTTGTTGTCTGAATATGCAACAATTTCTGTTGCTAGTACATAAATTCTAGCAAACCCTTTATATTCTCCATTTGCTATTCCTACAAAATTTGTGTATTTATTTATTGTTAAATCATTTTGAATTTGTTTTACTGTTTCTTCTATTATATAGAAGTTATCTAATAACCATTCTCCTGCTGGGTGTATTGTTATTCCTAGTTTTAGGTGTTCATTTAGTAGTTTATACACTTCTTCTATCATTTTAAAGTTTTCTATTAAGTTTGGTATTGGATATGTGTTTTTCTCTGATTTTGGTACAATGTTGTGGTTTGTTGCTATTTTTTCTAAGTGGTTTTGCAATTGGCTTTTTTCTAGCATTGTGCCTTTTATTTTTAACACTTTTGTTTCTTTCAAAAAAATTCCACTCCTTGCATTTTTTGTTTTTCTTATTGTTTGCAAAAAGTGGAAATTTATTCAGTTTTTATATTTCAAATCTTTATTTTATTTTAAAATTGAAAAAGGTCTGTACTACAGACCTTTTTTTTCACAATAGCTCGAAAATTTGTTTTCATAAAAGTATGTCCAAATTAAAATACCTATGAATATGATGAAAACACCTGCAATAAATACAAGTCCTGTTTTATAACTGCCTAGTGCCCCCCAAAGCATTGTCCACGTACCTATTGCAATTATAATATAAGCAATACAATATGCTATTATTTTTCTTAATCTCCACCGTATTACCATTCTGCTTCTCTGTTCTTTAGTCATTTCCTTCATGTTTTTTCTCCTTTTCTGGCTATATATCTAGCCAATTCATACTATAAGTTATTTATATTATAACACATTTTTACAAAATATGCAAAAATATATCATTTTTTTTATTTTTGCATATTATATATTAATCAAACGTCAAGTTTGGAGTAATTTAAAATTAATTGAAAGGATGTAATTTTTATGGAAATGGATGCTAAAAAACCTTTTTGTCCAGTATTAGATGTTGATGGTGTTATTGCAGGAGGAAAACAATTTGATTTAGATATAACTTTACCAGAAGATAATAGAGATGTTATTTATGGTGTTATTAAAAATTGTTTTAAAGAGCCAGTTCGTAATGCTGTTGTAAAATTAACAGAAATCGTTTACGATTGTGGTAAAGAAGAAAGAAGACCTATTGGTCATACTTTTACAGATAATGAAGGTGAATTTGTTTTTGGGCCTCTTTGTCCAGATAGACACTATGCTCTTCAAATTTGGGCAAATACAACTAAAAAAATAAAAGTTTGTGCTAAATGTCATCATGAAGGAAAATGCCTAAAAGGTGAAAAAAATGAAAAATGTGATTGCTTTATAAATGATGAAAAACCTTGTTTTAGAGATGAACCTTGTGAGGATAAAAAATAAATTTTTTGCGAATAATTTAGTAACATTATTTATATAACAATATTTTGATGTTTGCTATAAAAAGAACAATCGACTGAAGTAACCTATATGCATTACTCTATGTCTATTGTTCTTTTTTTACAATACTCTCATTCTTTTTGCGATTTTTTTACCTTTTTTTATCATTTTTTTATTCATTATATTTGTATCTTGATACATCATTATTAATCCTGTTGTTATTAATCCCCCAACAATTAAACCTTTTGCAAATTTCATATATACCAACCCTTTCTTTTTTATTTATCTTCTCCTATTTTTTTCTTTTTATTCTGTTTTATTATGGTATATATTTCATGTATAGCAATTATTGCTAAAAAAATTCCAAATATTTTTTTTAATTTTTCCACTTCGGTATGAACTGATAAGTTTGCTCCAATAATTGCTCCTAATATTCCAAATATAGATATAATTATTGCTAATTTTAAGTCTATATTCTTATTTTTTAGATTTACTATTGTAGCAACAATTGATGTTGGAATAAAAAATATCAAATTTGCAGCTTGCGCTACATGTTGATCTATTCCACACAAAAATGTTAATAAAAATATTAGAATTGTTCCCCCTCCCATACCTGTACTGCTTACTATGCCTGAGGCAATTCCAATTAATATTTCTATCATTTTTCCTCCAACTTCCTTGTATTGTTTATTAGTTCTTTTATTATTGTTTCTGCTAAATTTGTCAAACATCTATCACATTTTAATATTTGATTTATAATATCTGTTTTTAATTGCTTATCTTCTATATTATCAACTATATCTATCACTTTTTCTAATTCGAATAAATATTGAGAGTTTTTGTTTTTCCAATTACTATTTTCTAATTTTTTTAAATATTGTTCTTCCATTAAATTTTCCTTTCATTTTTTTATTTTCTTTTACATTTATTCTAGTAATATATTATTCAAAATAATGTAGCTTTTATCATTTGTTTTATGAAATTGCTTTTTTTATATATGAACAATCTTTTATGTCTCTTTTAATTTTATATAAATGTAATTTTAAAATATCATTTTAAAAGATATATAAATTAAAAATATTGTAAATGATATTTTTAATATTTTTTCTGGTAATTTTTTTAATAGTTTTGTGCCTATACATCCACCTATTGCTCCTCCTATACCACATAATATGGATGTTTTCCAATTAATAAAATTTCCTTTGTAATAGAAAAAACTACTTGTTATTACCATTGGTAAAATACAAAATATTGTTGTTCCTCTAGCTTTTTTAGATTCTAAATTGAGCAAATATAAAAAACTTGGGACTAATATTAATCCTCCTCCTGTTGAAAAAAATCCGCTTATAAATCCAGCTAATAATCCTATTAAAACTTTTTTTAGTATGTTTTTTGTCATAAAAGTTCCTCTTTTTAATGTTAAAAAAGTAATTTTCTAGTTTAAAAAATGTCTTCTGTGCCTTAATATTATTTAAATTATTCTAAGCATTGTTTATAAATAAAAATTGAGAAATCTACTATTTTTATTTAGTATCTTTCCCAATTTTTACTTTTGTATTCGTTATTTATTTGTAAAATTTTTAATATTTATTAGATTTTATTCATCTATATTTTCATCTTTTATAAAATATCTTGTTCCCACCATTTTATCTGGCAAATATTGTTGTTCTACCCAATGTCCTGGAAAATCATGTGGATATAGATATCCTTCATGATATCCAAACTGTTTCATTTGTTCTACTGGTGCATTCCTAATATGCATTGGAACTTCTCCTGTATCTTTATTAGCCACATCTTCTAAAGCTTGGTTTATTCCCAAGTATGTTGCATTTGATTTTTTTGACCTTGCTATGTATGTAGCTGCTTCTGATAAAATAATTCTTGCTTCAGGCATTCCAACTAAATGCACTGCCTGCATTGCTGATGTTGCTACTACTAGAGCATTTGGATTAGCAAGTCCAACATCTTCTGAAGCTGCTATTACAATTCTTCTTGCTAAAAACATTGGGTCTTCTCCTCCATTAAGAGCTCTAGCTAAATAAAAAATTGTAGCATCTGCATCTGAACCTCTCATTGATTTTATAAAAGCACTTATATTGTCATAATGACTATCTCCATTTTTATCAAATATTGCTTTTCTATTTTGTACACTATTTTTTATTACTTCATCTGTTATATGTATATATCCATCACTTTCCATGTTTGTTGTAAGAACTGCTACTTCAAGCCCATTTAAAGCTGTTCTTACATCCCCATTTGCTATACTTGCTAATTTTTTTAGTGTACTATCTTCTATTTTTATTTGGTAATCTGCTAGTCCATCTTTTCTTGTTAAGGAATTTTTTAAAATTGTATATATATTTTTTTCTGTTAGTGGTTCCAATTTAATTACCATTGATCTTGATATTAAGGCTTTATTTACTTCAAAATATGGATTTTCTGTAGTAGCTCCTATCAATATTATTAGTCCATTTTCTACAAATGGTAATAATGCATCTTGCTGTAATTTGTTGAATCTATGAATTTCGTCTATGAACAATATACTTTTTCCTGCTGGATTTAGCATAAAATTTTTTGTTTCCTCAATTACCTTTTTTATATCAGCTACTCCTGCAGTTACCGCATTTAACTTATAAAATTTATATTTTGTTGTTGCACTGATTACTTTCGCAAGTGATGTCTTTCCACATCCTGGAGGTCCAAATAATATGATGCTTGATAATCTATCAGCTTTTATTGTTCTATATAATATTTTGTCTTGTCCTAATACATGTTCTTGTCCTACATATTCTTCTAATGTTTTTGGTCTCATTCTGTATGCTAATGGTTCATTACTGTTCATTTTTTATATTCCTTTCAGAGAAATTATTTTCCTAAGATTGTCAAACCTTTTCTAATCAATTCTTCTGTTGACATGTTTTCTTTTGCAATTTTGTCAAATGCCTTTTCTATTTCTCTCTTGTTGTATCCTAACACTTGAAGTGCTGCCATAGCTTCATCTGCTTTTTGTTCATTTTCTATTTTTTCTTCTAATTTTGTTTTTAAGCCATTATTTTCTTTTATTCCATTTGCAGCTTTTGTTAATTCTTGAATTTGTTGTTCTTTCTTTATTTTATCTTTTAATTCTAATATTATTCTTTGTGCTGATTTTGCTCCAATTCCTGGAATTTGTGTTAATGTTTTTATATCTTCTGAAATTATTGCTAATGCGAATTCTGTTGGCTCACATACCGCAAGCATTGCTAATGCTGTTTTTGCTCCAACTCCACTAACTGATATTAAAAGTTCAAACATTCTTAATTCTTCTAGTGTATTAAATCCAAATATACTTATATCATCTTCTCTTACTTTGTAATATGTATGAACTTTTACTATTTCTCCTGTATTTCCTAATTTTTCTATTGCTGAATCTGACATATATATTTTATATCCTAATCCACCTACATCTATTACTATATATCCTGTCATCTTCATTTCTAAAGTTCCTTTTATATATGCTAACATAATTTTCTCCTTTCGCTTCACCTGTTTTGCTCATCATAATCCAAAATTTTTTTCAAAATTTTGTCTGCCAAATCTTATATATGTCAAATTTATATTAAATATCATAAAAATAAGTTGCTTCTAAATCAGCTTCATGCATTAATAGTGCTAGTGGATATTTTTTGTAAGCTGCTCCTATTGTGTTGTATAGTTCTTTTGGTTCTGTATATCCCATATGCCAACGGATTGAATATTTTTCTTCTGGTGTTAATTTAATATATTCTGTTATCATCATTACTGATTTTTCTCC
>UMBH01034014.1_pt1 | contig 10504 bp, 8 predicted proteins | sample 1963921 | NCBI WGS metagenome assembly UMBH01 (sample SAMEA4835937, study PRJEB28245) | human gut metagenome | biome: gut microbiome; material: fecal sample | place: Denmark | collected 2008
ACCCAGATGCTGGACAGCATGATCGTGAACCCCCGTCCCACCCGCGCCGAGATCTCTGACGTGGCAAATGCCATCTACGACGGCACCTCTGCCATCATGCTTTCCGGCGAGACTGCTGCCGGTGCTTACCCCGTGGAGGCCCTCAAGACCATGTCTGCCATTGCTGAGCGCACCGAGCAGGAGAATCACTCCCGCTTTGCGCCCCTCGCCGAGAACACCGGCAAGATCAGCGTGAGCGATGCAACTGCACATGCTGCCTGCCTGACCGCCAAGGACGTGAATGCTGCCGCCATCGTTACGGTGTCCGAGTCCGGCAACACCGCCCGTCTGCTGAGCAAGTACCGCCCGGAGCAGCCCATCATCGCCTGCGTGATGAAGGAGCAGGTGCAGCGTCAGCTGGCCCTGAGCTGGGGCATCACCCCGCTGATGATGCCTCTGGCACACAGCACTGATGAGCTGATCGAGATGTCCACCTCTCTGGCCAAGGAGAACGGCTACCTGCACAACGGTGAGCTGGCCGTTGTGACCGCAGGCGTGCCTGTGGGCGTGTCCGGCACCACCAACATGATCAAGATCCACATGGTAGGCAACTGTCTGGCTACCGGTGTGGGCGTTGGCCGCGAGAATGCCGACGTGACCAGCGCCACCGGCAAGGCCTGCGTCTGCCGCACGCTGGAAGAGGTGCGTGCAAAGTTCAAGCCCGGCATGGTGCTGGTGGTGCCCTCCACCAGCAACGAAATGCTGAGCTATGTGCGTGATGCCGCCGCTCTGGTGGTGGAAGAGCCGGGCCTGAACAGCCATGCCGCCATTGCCGGCAAGGCCCTGCTCAAGCCCACCGTTGTGGGTGCTGCCGGTGCCACCAGCCACATCCGTGACGGCCTGATGGTCGCTGTGGACTGCGCGCACGGCAGCGTGCAGCGCCTGCAGGCATAAGCCAAAGGAGAAGATCATGGAACGCATTGCAAGCTTCTGTGTTGACCATACCAAACTGGACCGCGGCATGTATCTGAGCCGTCAGGACGGCGATGTTCTCACCTGGGACATCCGCATGAAAAGGCCCAATCACGGCGATTACCTGTCCACCGGTGCCGCCCACACGCTGGAGCATCTGTTTGCCACCTATGCACGCAACAGCGCCTTTCAGGACAGCGTGATCTACGTTGGCCCCATGGGCTGCCGCACCGGCTTCTATCTGCTCACCCGCGGCCTGACCCCCGCCGAGGCACTGGAGCTGACGGTGGAATCCTTCCGCTTCATGGCTGGCTTTGAGGGCGCTGTGCCCGGGGCCAGCGAAGTGGAGTGCGGCAACTACCGCGATATGGATCTGCCCGCCGCCAAGGCCGAGGCCGCTGCCATGCTGCCGGTGCTGGAAGCACTGACCGGCGACGAGCTACATTACTAAGCTATCTTCACCCTTCAAATTCATCATCATAAAAAAGCGCTCTCCCACCGGGTTTCCGTTGGGAGAGCGCTTTCGTTTTAGTTGTTCTTCATCGCATCCAGTGCCTGCCGTGCAGCACGGATGTTTTCTTCACCCGTTTGCCATACCTCAAACTCTGAAAAGCCCGGCAGCCCCATGGGCACGCCCTCGCGGCGGAAGGTCATGCGGCTTTGCAGCACCTGCTTGCCGGAAAGGTGGAACGCATGTGCCCCGGTCTGTGCGGCCAGTGCCGGGATGTTTTGTGCCGTGACACCGGCACCTACCAGAATTTCCACGCTGTCCCCTGCCCGCTCCACCAGTCGGCCGAGAAGCTCCGCTCCCTCTGGGGCACTCGCCGCCTGCCCGCTGGTGAGGATGGTACAAAGGCCCATGCTCCGGACCGTTTCCAGTGCCGCAAAGGGGTCGGCGCTGACATCAAAGGCACGGTGCAGGGTACACGCCACCGGACGGCCTGCCTTTTCCGCTGCCCTGCGCGCCGCCGCATAAATGGGCCGCATGGCATCCGCATCCAGCTGCCCTTCCGGGGTCAGCACACCGGTCACGATACCATCCGCCCCGGCCTCCACCAGCTCTGCGGCCAGCTGTTCCATCTGGGCAAGCTCGTAGCTGTCGTAACAGAAATCTCCGAACCGGGGCCGTAGCAGAGCACGCACCGGCAGGCCGGTCTCCGCCTTGACCTGACGCACCAGCGCAAGGCTGGGCGTTGTACCGCCCACGATCAGGTCGGCACACAGTTCCAGCCTGCTGGCACCGCCGCGCTTTGCTGCCAGTGCACTGGCAGTGCTGTCCACACATACTTCCAGAACGGAACGCATTTCAATTCCTCCCTTTTTGCCGGGCTTTGAACCCGGCATTCTGGTTTATTCTACCACGTTTTTCCGTTTTATAAAACCCTGTGGCAGCAAAAAGCTGCGGCCCGGGTCTTATCCCTGCCGCAGCCTTTGTTATTTTTGTTCAGATCAGGCCAAGCGCCTTGAACTCCTTTGCAATGCCGTCCTCATATACCGAGGGCGCAATGCGGTCACAGCGCTTTTTCAGTGTTTCAGAGCCATTGGCCATACACACGCTGATGCCTGCCACATCGGTCATCTGCAGATCGTTATCGCTGTCACCAAAGCCGATGGTATCCGCCAGCGTGCAGCCCAGATGATCACAGATGGCCTTGATTCCGGTGCCCTTATTAAATTTGCGGTTGATGAGCTCACCATTCACAAAGCCATCGGTCAGGCGGTCCAGTTTGCTTTCGCAGAACACGAACTGGTCGGCATAGAGCTGCTTTGCCTCGGCAAGGTCGCTCTCGTGGTCGGCAATGAACACGATCTTATACAGCGGTTCCCCTTTGTAATCGGAAAGCGGCAGGATGGACATGCCCTCTTCCATGGCTTTGCGCCAGCGTTCTGCTTCGCTGTTCAGCGGTGCATCGTTCTTTTTGTGGATAAATTTCCACCTCTCAGCCATCTTGCTTCCGCCAAAGGTGGCATCCCGGGCTTCCAGCGTGCACTCCACGCCATTGCGCTCCAGCGCCGCGCGCACGCCTTCAGCCTGCTGCGGCTCCATGGGGATATCCACCAGAGTCTTTCCATCGCACAGCACATAGCCGCCGGCGCTGCACACTGCGCCCGCAAAGCAGTCGTGCCGCAGCAGCGGTTCGGTCATGCGGTGGTTGCGGCCGGTGCACAAAAACAGCTTGTGTCCGTTTGCTCTGGCGCGATCCAGTGCAGCCAGAGTGCTTTCCGGGATGAGCATATCACCCGGCGGCAGCAGCGTGCCGTCAATATCCAGAAAAATCAGCTTACGACCCATACTTTTATCCTTTATCATCAAAGGGAGCCTCGCTCCACGATCTGATAGCCCAGCGTCACCTGACGCACAGGCCCGCTGCTCCCATTTTCTTCCAGCATCTGCAGCAGGATCCGGGCAGCCTCCTGCCCCACCTGCTTCTGGTAAAAGCGCACCGTGGCCAGCCCCGGTTCCATCATGCTGCCAGCCCAGCTGTCGCCAACGCCTGCAAGACCCACATCCTGCCCCACATGCCGTCCTGCTTCCCGCAGGGCACGCATGGCACCAAAGGCCACCGTGTCAGTCACGCAGACCACACCGTCCAGATCCGGGCAGCGCACCAGCAGTTCCTGCATACAGCGCTGGCCCTCCTCCATGGTAAAGGCGTTGCAGCAGATGCGGGGCATCTGTTCGCCGTTCAGTCCGGCAGCGTTCAGCGCATCCTGCACGCCCTCACGGCGCTGCACGCCGGTGGCATCGTCCCTCTCTGTACCGCCAATATAAACGATCCTTCTGCGGCCATGGTCCAGCATCCGCTGGGCAAGTTCCCGGGCTGCAGTGCGGTCGTCGTTGTACACGCAGGCCACATCCTGAAAACGCTGGCCTGTTACCACCACCGGCACACGGCAGTTTTTCAGCGCCTGCGCCAGCTGAGGAGTATAATAGCTGCCCAGCAGGATGATGCCCGCCACGTGGTTGCGCTGCATGGCAGTCAGATAGCCCAATTCCCGCTGGGCGTCCAGCTCGGTGTTTCCCAGCAGCATCAGATAGCTCTTTGCATCCAGCTCACTGGCAATGCCTGCCGTGATCTGCCCCACCGACTGGGAGCCGATGCTGGGAGCGATCACCCCCACCTGATTCACTTTTCCGGTGCGCAGAGTCTGGGCGGCGGTATCCGGGCGGTAGCCGGTCTTTTCCACTACCTCGTGGATAACAGCCCTCTTCTGTTCGCTCAGGGGGCCTCCGTTCAGGTAGCGGCTGACCGCCGCACTGGATACACCCGCCATTTTTGCAATATCACTGATGGTCATTTGCAGTACTTCTCTCTTTTGGGATGCATTGTTATGTGTAAACGTTTTCATGCTTATTATAAACCGCTTTCACCCATCCCGCAAGATGCGCTTTTCCCGGTTTATTCCGAACGCATTTTTGTTTTTCTGGCAACTGTGTACAAAAGACGGCTTTTTTCTGAGAAGCAGGGCATTACAGGCGGTCAGGCTGCGCCCATGCTCCATGCACGCACGGCAAGCCCCAGCAGCAGAACCACCAGCAGAACGATGAACACGGTTTTATTGCCAGTTCTTCTCTGTTTCTTTTTGCGGCCTGCCGTGCTGCGGCTTTTGGCCGAGCTGCTGCGCGCTGTGGTGCTTCTGCTGCCGGAGGAACGGCTGCCGGCCGTTTTGCGGCTCTGGGTGCTGCGGTTCTGGCCCTGCTTTGTGCTCTGGCGGGCTGGCTCGTGCGCAGCCGTTTTTTCTTCCGGCGCACGGCTGGATGCGATCGGCTCCTTTGCGCCGCAGCGTGCCAGATAATTTTCTGCATCGCGGTAATAGCGGGCAAGTTCATTCTCGCGGAAAGCCGTGCCCACATAGCCGTCTTCCAAGCTCTCCACTGCCTCGTTGAACAGGATCGCCGCCTGAGCGGCATCGGTGTGATCGGTGGCGTGGGCGGCTTCGTTGCGGGCGGTGCGCACAGCATTGCAGGCGCGGCGGGCCGCACCCGGATCGCTGGTATTGCCCAGCAGGTCCAGCGGTTTGGCGGCATCCTTTTCCGGGTCCAGCAGAACCCGCATACAAATGGTGGTATCCAGCTGCTGCCAGCTGTTTTTGCCGGAAAGATCCGGCATACGGTCGTAGTAGTCCGGGCTTTCCTGCTGGCGCTGTGCAACGTGATCCAGCAATGCACCCAAGCTGTGCGCACCGGATTTGTGCTCCCAGTGCCAGCGCAGCAGGCGGCGGCTGATCTCATCGCAGGCAGTCTTGATCTCAAAGGCAGCCTGTAAGGCTTCTTCCGGCATAATGGTTCTCCCTTCTTCTGGCATACAAAAAAGCGGAGAAGGCATACCGCCCTCTCCGCTGCTGTTTGTGTTACAGCACGAACTGGTAATACACGAAGCCGCACAGTGCCACTGCTGCACAGACAATGGCAGTGATGGGCGGCACCCAGCGGATCAGCGCTTCGGCCACGCTGTCGCGCTCGTCCTCGTATTCTTCCTCGTCGTCATAGGCAGGCTCCGGCTGCTGAGATACCGGCTGTGCACGGCGGGCTGCAGCAGGCATCACACGGGTGCCTTCGTCCGCAGCTGCATGAGATGCCCTGCCCGGGAACTGTGTCCGCATTCCGGCATCCAGTACACGGGTCTGCTCTGCAGCAGGTTCTTCCGGCTGTGGTTCTGCTTCACGGCACGGTGCACCCATGATCCGGGTCGGCTCCTCCTGCACGGGCGCTGCGCCCATAATGCGGGTAGGCTCTTCGGCCTGCGGGGCAAGAGGCGTTTCCAGTTCCGGCTCGGTCTGGGCAGGCTGTTCCGGCTGCAGCAGGGTGTTCAGCGCGTTCTGCAGCAGGATGCGGTCGCAGCCGCACTCCGAGCAGTACACGGTATCCTCCTCCTTCGGGTGGAAGGCACCGCAGGCGCAGTACCAGCCATTTTCAAACACCTGCGGCTGATACTTCAGCTCCTGGCGGTTCATGCGGGTCTCCAGCGCCTTTTCCAGCTCAGCAGACAGGCGCTTGGGGGCAGGCAGGCGCACGCGCTTGATGCCGTCCAGATGCACCACCCGCTTGCCGTTGTACACGTTGCACAGCGAAACATCCACGCTGGTGATGGCCTTTGCGGTAACGAACACCGCATCGTCCATGCCAAACAGTTCGCCGGGCTTTACTTCCAAGTCACGGTACTCGAACCGGTCCTCGCACAGGATCACGCCGTCCACGCCCTTGCACTTGAAGTGGATCTCCAGCGCGGTCAAGGTCACCTTGGAAATATTCTTGAAGGTCAGGCAGACCGCGTGCTCCCCGCTGACATCACCCTTGAGCAGCTCCACGCAGACGAACTGCACCGGGCTGCCGGGGGTGTAATAGTTTGCGCGGGTCCGTGCGACCGGGTTAAAATTTTCCTCCACGACACTCGCTCCTTTCCGTTTGGATCAAATCAGTTCTGCGGGTCCTGTGCATCCGGCGTTTCCGGTGCAGCGGTCTCCGGCAGCGGCTGGGCCGTTTCGGCCTGCTCCGCAGGCTCAGCGGTCTCTGCAGGTTCAGCAGTTTCGGCCTGCTGAGCAGTCTCTGCAGGGGCAGCCTGCACGGTCTGAGCAGGCTGTTCCGGCTTCGGCTCATCGCCTTCACGCGGGGGCAGTGTACCGCCCGCCATAATGGTGTTGAACTCCTGCTCGTTGAGCTTCTCGCGTTCCATCAGGGCCTGTGCCAGCGCGTGCAGCTGATCGATGTGCTCGGTCAGGGTACGGCGGCAGGTCTCGTAGGCTTCATCGATGATATCCCGCATCTCGCCGTCGATCTCGGCAGCGGTGGTCTCGCTGTAGCCCTTGCCCTGACCCAGATCGCGGCCCAGGAAGGTTTCCTCCTGCGAGGTACCGTACACCACAGGGCCAAGCCGCTCCGAGAAGCCGTACTTGGTGATCATCTGGCGGGCAATGTTGGTGGCCTGCTGCAGATCATTGGAAGCACCGGTGGAGATATCCTCCAGGATCAGCTGTTCGGCCACGCGGCCGCCCAGACTGGAAACGATATCCTCGAACATTTCGCCCTTTGTCACGTAGCTGCGGTCTTTCTCGGGCAGGTACATGGTGTAGCCGCCAGCCTGACCACGCGGGATAATGGTAATCTCGTGCACACGGGGGTGATGCTTGCAGTAGAAGCCCGCCACAGCGTGGCCTGCCTCGTGGTAAGCAGTCAGCTTCTTTTCCTCCGGGGTCACAACGCGGCTCTTCTTCTCCGGGCCAGCCATCACCTTCATGGAAGCTTCCTCGATATCCTCCATGGTAATGGCCTTGCGGTTGCGGCGTGCAGCCAGCAGGGCCGCTTCGTTGACAAGGTTCTCAAGGTCTGCGCCTGCAAAGCCTGCGGTGCGCTGTGCAATGACCCTGAGAGAGACATCCGGGGCCAGCGGCTTCTTTTTGGTGTGGACCTTGAGGATCTCCTCACGGCCCTTGACATCCGGCAGGCCCACATAGACCTGACGGTCAAAGCGGCCCGGCCGCAGCAGGGCCTTATCCAGAATGTCGGCACGGTTGGTGGCCGCCATGACGATGATGCCGTCGTTGGCCTCAAAGCCGTCCATTTCCACCAGCAGCTGGTTCAGGGTCTGCTCGCGTTCATCGTGGCCGCCGCCCAGACCGGCACCGCGCTGACGGCCCACAGCATCGATCTCATCAATGAAGATGATGCAGGGCATGGACTTCTTTGCCTTATCGAACAGGTCACGCACGCGGGATGCACCCACGCCGACGTACATTTCCACAAAGTCAGAGCCGGAAATGGAATAGAAGGGCACACCGGCCTCGCCTGCGCAGGCGCGGGCCAGCAGGGTCTTGCCGGTGCCCGGAGGGCCTACCAGCAGCACGCCGTGGGGAATGCGTGCGCCCAGAGTGTTGAACTTCTCCGGGCTTTTCAGGAACTCCACGACCTCTTTCAGCTCTTCCTTTTCCTCGTCCTCACCGGCAACATCGGCAAAAGTGGCTGTCTTTTGGTTCTCGTGCTCGTCCTTCACCTTGGCTTTGCCAACGTTCATGATCCCGCCGCCGCCAGCACCGCCGCGCATCATGGAGAACAGCAGGAAGCCGGTGCAGCCCAGCATTGCCAGATAGAACAGGATCTCCATCCATGGGATGCTTTCCTTGACAGGGGTATAATCGTACACCATGGGAGCATCCGGGTTTGCTTCGTCATAGGCGGCAATGTAGTCGCCCACATACTTGACGAACATGGATGCATAGGGCAGCTTGTAGCGCACAGTCACAGTGCCGTCGCTGTTCTTCTGCGCAGCAGTATCCTCATCCGAGGAGGACAGCATACCGCTCAGCAGTCCGCCGGTGGCCTGCGTGGTGCTCTGGGACGTGGTATCGGGCAAGGGCAGGTTGTTCTTGCCGCCTTCCTTGAGGTTCATGGTGATGACACCGGTGTTCAGGTCCAGCGAGAACTGCGTGACCTGCAGGCTTTCAAAATAATGCACCACCGTGGAATATTCCATGGAAGAGCTGTTGGCAGAGCCGGTGCCGCCCAGCACCGACCAGACCATCAGCACCGCCGCCAGCGCCAGAGCAAGGATCAGCGGATTGAAACGGGGTCTTTTGGATTGCAAAAAAATCAACTCCAGTTCTTGGATGAATTATAGTGTGAGAAATCACTTCTCGTAGACTTCAGGCTTGAGCACACCCACATAAGGCAGGTTGCGGTATTTTTCATCGTAGTCCAGACCGTAGCCCACCACGAACTCGTCCGGCACCTGGAAGCCCTCGTAGTCGGGCTGGATATCGGCCTTGCGGCGGCTGGGCTTGTCCAGAATGGTGCAGATCTTTACCGAGTTGGGGTTGCGCATCTTGAGCATGGGCACCAGATTCGAGAGGGTGACGCCGGTATCCAGAATATCCTCCACGATCAGCACATCCTTGCCGGACAGATCACCGTCCAGATCCTTGATGATCTTTACAAGGCCGCTGGTAACAGTGTTGCTGCCACCGTAGCTGGACACCACCATAAAATCGATGCTGCAGGGAATGCTCACCGCACGCATCAGGTCGGCCATAAACACCACCGAGCCCTTGAGGATGGACACCAGAACAAGGTTCTTGCCCTCGTAATCCTTGCTGATCTGGGCACCCAGCTCAGCAACCTTTGCCTTTAACTCTTCTTCACTGACCAGAACAGTCTTGATATCATCATGCATACTCATGTTATTTCCTCCCTATGTTCCATTTCCATCTGCAGCACCTGCGCAGTGTCTGCATCCGGGGCAAGGCCCTCGGCAAAGCCCGCACCGCAGACCCACAGTACTTCGCTGCCCGCCGCCAGCAGCGGCAGCTGATCGCGCTGGCTGGCCGGGATGCCCGTTTCGTTCATCCACTTGCGCAGCCGGTTGTGTACACTTCGCCCCGCCGGGCGGTAGACATCTCCCGGCTGGCGGGTGCGCAGGACAAGACCAGCATACAACGTAGTTATTCTAGCATAATCCGCCTGATTTTTTAAGTCTTTTTTATGAACGACTTGTATTTTTTCTTCAAAATCAGCCGTAAAAAGCCCTGCAGTCACCTTCCAGCCGCCCGCAAGGCAGTATTCTGCCTGTTTTTCCGGCTGAAAGGGCTGGCTTTCCGGCCGTTTGTCTTCCTGCTGCCGGGGCCGTTCCGGCACAATCTCCTGCCAGAAGCATCCGTCTCCGGCACAAAAGCGCACCCGGTCAGTCAGCTGTACCGCACCGCTGCCGCGCCGCACAAGGCCGCACAGCAGCTGCACATATTTTTCCTCTGCGTCACGCACGGGAGCCGTCAGCGAGTGCATGGCTGCTTCCAAAATAAGCGCATCCGCAGCGGAAAGCGGGCCCAGCCGCCACACCGTGCAGGCTTCCGGGCTTTTGATGGCAGCCTGTGCCGCATCCAGACGTGCAGCAGAAAGCAGCTCTTCGGCCTTCCGGGCAAAATAGGCATCCGCGCGGGCTGCCTTCTCGCAGAAGCGGGCAAGGTTTTCCACCGCTGCGCCGTTGGTGCTCTGCAGTGCAGGCAGTGCCGCACGGCGCACCCGGTTGCGGGCATAGGCATCGGTCGCGTTCGTCTCATCTGTGACCCATGCCTGCCCGGCTGCACGGCAGAAGCTTTCGGTATCCTGCCGGGTAAGGGCCAGCAATGGCCGCAGGTAGCACCCGCGCTTTGGCCGGATGCCTGCCGCACCGTGCAGCCCCGTGCCCCGGGCCAGCCGCAGCAGCAGGGTCTCAGCCTGATCATTTGCAGTATGGGCCGTTGCAACGACATCTATCCCCTCCCCGCACAAACGCGCAAAGCAGGCATAGCGCAGGCGGCGCGCCCAGTCCTCCCCGGCATGTTCCGACGGCAGGCCCACTTCGTCGGCCATCTCTGCAGCATGGAACACCCGCAGCGGCACACCCAGCCGGGCGCATTCCGCCCGCACAAAGGCTTCGTCCCGGTCGGCGGTCTCGCCGCGCAGGCCGTGGTTCACATGGCAGGCCGAAAGCACAAACCCGAATTCCGGCTGCAGGGCCAGCAGGATGCGCAGCAGTGCCATGCTGTCCGCCCCGCCGGACACTGCCGCGGCCAAGTGCAGCGG
>UMBH01035278.1_pt1 | contig 10365 bp, 9 predicted proteins | sample 1963921 | NCBI WGS metagenome assembly UMBH01 (sample SAMEA4835937, study PRJEB28245) | human gut metagenome | biome: gut microbiome; material: fecal sample | place: Denmark | collected 2008
ATATTTTAAGAGGAACTGATATGGGAAAAGATAAGAATACTAATAATTATGTATTTGGACTTGATATAGGTACGCGAAGCATAGTCGGTGTGGTTGGATATCTTGAATATGGCAGGTTTAAGATAGCAGCTATGGCGGAAAAGCTTCACACTACCCGTTCAATGCTTGATGGACAAATTCACGATATATATAAGGTTGGAGATACTATAAGGCAGGTTAAGCTGTCGCTTGAAAGCCAGCTTGATACAGAGCTTAAGGACGTGTGCATAGCTGCTGCCGGACGTGTGTTAAGAACGGTGAATTCAACTGCAGAGTATGAGTTTGAAGAGGAAACAAGGGTTACACAGGAGGATATATACTCACTTAACTTACTCGCTGTGGAGCATGCACATAATCAGATTAATGACGGTACAAGCAAGGAGAAGTTTTACTGTGTCGGCAATACGCCTATAAGATACCAGCTCAATGATTATGATATAGGTAATCTTGAGGGACACAAGGCAAGAAAAATATATGTAGAACTTATAGCTACATTTCTGCCTGAAGAGGTTGTAGACGGACTGTATGAGGCTGTTGAGTATGCAGGGCTTAATGTTGCATCGCTTACATTGGAGCCTATAGCTTCTATGAATATTGCCATACCTGAGCAGTACAGGCTTCTTAATATATGTCTTGTGGATGTCGGAGCCGGTACATCCGATATATGTATAACTAAGGATGGAAGCATAGTTGCATATGGTATGATACCGCTTGCAGGCGATGAGATAACAGAAAAGATAGCAAAGAATTATCTTGTTGACTTTAATACTGCTGAAACTATAAAGATAGCTGCAAGCAATCCTGACAATGAAACAGTTACATTTAACGATATAATGGGACTTGAACAGACCGTAGCTGCAAGTGAAATACAGGCAATAGCAGATGATTCCATAGCTAATATGGCTAAGTCAACAGCAGACAGGATTATAGAGCTTAATGGCGGCAAGTCTGTCAATGCTGTGTTTGTTGTAGGTGGTGGCGGTAAGATGCCAAGCTATGTAAAGCATCTTGCAGATGACCTTTCAATAGCACCGGAGCGTGTTGCGATACGTGGTAAGGAGGTTCTTACAACCGTAGACTTTAATGTAGAAGGCTTTAAGAAGGATTCTTTATATGTTACTCCTGTCGGTATATGTACGAATTATTATACACAAAAGAATAAGTTTATATTTGTAAATGTTAATAACGAGAGAATAAAGCTTTACGATAATAATAAGCTTACTGTTTTTGATGCGATAATGCAGATAGGTTATCCTAATGAAAAGCTGTTCCCTAGACGTGGAAAACAGATAGAGTATATGCTTAATGGAAAGACTCGTCTTGTAAGAGGGCTTCCGGGTGAAGGTGCAGTTATAACACTTAATAAAGAACTGGCAAGCCTTAATACAGAGATTGAGCAGAATGACATTATCTTTGTTAAAGAATCTACAATGGGTGAGGCTGCTTCTATAACTTTAGGCGAGATAGATGAGTTTGGTTCAGATATAACATTTAGTGTAAATGAAAAGAATATTGTCTGCCCAAGATTCGCATATGTCAATGGTGAATTAAAGTCAGAATTCTATGATATAAGGGATGGAGATGCCGTAAGGATAGAGAACTTCTATACAGTTGAGCAGCTCTTTAAGTTCCTTGACCTTGATTACACACAGTATGATATTATGGTTAATAATATGCAGGCTGACAAGATGACAAAGGTATATGAGAACTTTACTGTAAACTTTACAGAAAAGAAAGAAGATGAGTTTGACGAGAGTGCATACTTACAGAATTCAGATGATGAGGAATATTCAGGTGAAGCAGGTGAAACAGTAGGTGAGCCTGCAAAAGCTGGTGATGGCGCTGCAGATGAAAATGCTGCAGATGTGGCAGGTAAAGATAATGTGAGCGGCAGCAGTGTACAGGATGATGAGTCTGTACAGGGTAATAGAGGTGAAGGGGTACAGGATAATACTGCTGATGGAGGTGTTAAAGCACAGGGCAATACTGCTTCCGGCAATGAGATAAGAAATATTACTATTATTGTAAACAGTGTACCTGTAACACTTTCAGGAAGAAGCAGTTATATGCTTGTAGACCTGTTCCAGTTCTATGACTTTGATTTATCAAGCCCTAAGGGTAACATCGTCATACTTCTTAATGGTGAAAAGTGTGAATATACAGCACCTATCGATGATGGTGATGTTATAAAAATATATTGGGAATAAAAGAGGTTTAAATCGTTAAGCACAGAAAATGTGCTAAGAAATGAGGAATATAAATATGAGAATGATGCCGATTGCAAGCGGTAGCAGTGGTAACTGTATATATGTTGGTTCTGACAATACACATATACTTATAGATGCCGGAATAAGCAGAAAAAAGATAGAGGAGGGGCTTAACAGCATAGACCTGTCGCTTAAAGATATTGATGCTGTATTTGTCACCCATGAGCATATAGACCATATAAAAGGACTTGGAGTTATGTCAAGAAAAGACGGCATACCAATATATTCAACTCCGGGTACAATAAGTGGAATAGCAGCGACAACAAGCCTTGGACAGATAGACAGCAGCTATTATAATACAATAACTGCCGATTCCGATACAAAGATTAAAGACCTTACAATACATAGTTTCAGGGTGTCGCATGATGCCAATGAGCCGGTAGCCTACAATGTCATATGCAACGATAAGAAGGCTTCAGTCATTACTGACCTTGGTTATTATGATGATTATACAGTGGATAATCTTACAGGTTCAGATATGATGCTTGTTGAGGCAAACCACGATATTAATATGCTCCAGCTTGGAAGTTATCCTTACTATCTTAAGCAGCGTATATTAGGCGATAAGGGACATCTGTCCAACGAAACCTCAGCAAGACTTATCAATAATCTTCTGAATGATCACATAAAAGGGATATATCTAGGACATTTAAGCAAGGAAAATAACTATGACAAGCTTGCATACGAAACTGTCAGGCTTGAGATAGATATGAGTGAGAATGAATACAGGGCAGGGGATATATACATTGAGGTAGCTAATAGGAGTGAGCCGTCCTCTATGCTTGAAATATAATGCTTAGATATCTGACGTAAAATAGTACGGTATAGCTATTGAAAATATAAATATTATGTTTTAAAATCTAGAGATAAGTGTATCTTTTTAATAGATATATTTATATAAATATTCACACTTAATATGCGTGTTTAACGCAGGAAAGAGGAAAAATATGAAGAAATGTGTAATTACAGTAGTAGGAAAAGATACAGTGGGTATTATCGCAAAGGTATGTACATATCTTGCTGATACAGGAATTAATATTCTTGATATCTCACAGACTATTGTATCCGGCTATTTTAATATGATGATGATAGTTGATTTATCTAACTCTACAAGTGGTTTTGATGATGTTAATAATGAACTGGATAAGCTTGGAAATGAGATAGGTGTTGTTATTAAGTGCCAGAGAGAAGAAATCTTTGATATGATGCATAGAATTTAATTAACTATTATTAAGTATACGCCATAGGCGATGCGGAAATGAGGAGAAAAATGATTAACATATATGAAGTTACTGAAACCAACAAAATGGTAGAGAAGGAAAATCTTGATGTAAGAACAATTACGCTTGGTATTAACCTTCTTGACTGTGCAAGCGAGAATCTTGATGAGGTAAATGAGAAAATATATAAAAAAATCACAACTCTTGCTAAAGACCTTGTAAAAACAGGAGAGGAAATATCAAGGGAAATAGGTATTCCAATAGTTAATAAAAGAATTTCTATTACACCTATTTCGTTAGTTGGTGCCTCATGCTGTAAAACACCTGACGATTATGTAACTATTGCAAAGACACTTGATAAGGCTGCCCACGAGGTAGGAGTTAATTTCATCGGTGGTTATTCTGCGGTTGTATCAAAGGGTATGACAAAGAGTGATGAACTGCTTATACGTTCGATCCCTAAGGCACTTGCATCTACAGAGCTTATATGCAGCTCAGTAAATGTTGGTTCTACAAAGACAGGTATCAATATGGATGCTGTAAGACTTATGGGTGAAATAGTTAAAGAGACTGCTGCTTTAACAAAAGATGCAGACTCTCTTGGCTGTGCAAAGCTTGTTGTATTATGTAATGCTCCAGATGACAATCCATTCATGGCAGGAGCTTTCCACGGAGTTACAGAGGATGATGCTATCATCAATGTAGGTGTCAGTGGTCCTGGTGTTGTTAAATATGCTCTTGAAAGCGTAAGAGGAGAGAGCTTTGAAGTACTCTGTGAAACTATCAAAAAGACAGCATTTAAGATAACAAGAGTAGGACAGCTTGTTGCCCAGGAAGCTTCTAAACGACTTGGTATACCATTTGGTATAATTGACCTTTCACTTGCACCAACACCAGCAATCGGTGATTCAGTTGCAGAAATTCTTGAAGAAATCGGACTTGAAAGAGCCGGTGCTCCTGGAACAACAGCAGCACTTGCACTTCTTAACGATCAGGTTAAGAAAGGCGGTGTAATGGCTTCATCATATGTAGGCGGACTTAGTGGTGCATTTATTCCAGTCAGTGAAGATCAGGGAATGATTGATGCAGTTAATGCAGGATCACTTACTATTGAAAAGCTTGAAGCTATGACATGTGTATGTTCTGTAGGTCTTGATATGATTGCTATACCAGGAGATACAAAGGCAACAACTATATCTGGTATTATTGCAGATGAAGCTGCTATTGGTATGGTAAACCAGAAGACAACAGCTGTAAGAGTTATACCTGTTGTTGGAAAGGGTATTGGTGAGACTGTAGAATTCGGCGGACTTTTAGGCTATGCTCCTATTATGCCAGTTAATACATTTGACTGCTCAGCATTTGTAAACAGACCGGGCAGAATACCGGCTCCTATACATAGTTTTAAGAATTAATTATATTCTACATGATTTAAAGTTTGTTAATAGTATTACAAGGTTTTTGATTATAGAAAAGTATTGTATATTAGCAGAAAATAGTGTATTATTTACTTGTAGAGGAAATTAGCATTATCGCTTATTTCGTTGACATGCGAATTTGTTTATGCTAGTATAGAAAATCGAGTGGATTAATATTTTATATGCATTATGCATATATTAATAAAGATTCTTTTAGCTTACGGGCGGAGAATTTCTTGACTGATGAAGTTTGTGTGAGTGATACCAAATGCAAATGGAGGTCTTCACGTTGGTTTATGCATTGAGCCAACAGTATCTTACTCATTGGAGGAAAAAGTGAAAATGCTTATAAATGTCTTCTAGGTTTTCCTAGAAGGCATTTATTTTTTTGGAGGAAAATTTTGAATATTGTAAAAAATATTATTTGCGACTATGAAAAGATAATAAAAACAAGTATTACAATACCACTGAGTAATGGTGATATAATAAAATTTACCTTTAACCCACAAGATTTACCGCATTTGTTAGGATTACAACATTTAGTGGATAATCCAATTTTATTCGAATACAGTGAAAAACGCTTAAGTGCAACGGAGTTGTATGGCAGAATGTGTGGTAGTGGTGATGACGCAATTGATACAGACGAATTTGAAAATAGTGCTTATTTTAATGAGTTATTCAATGGTAGAATACGATATTTCAGTAGTGAGTTAATACTGGATATTATTCGAGCAAGACAAATTATTAAATTTGATTTTTCTAAAGTTAAAAACTTTTCTACTAAGATGGATAAGATTGAATATATGTTTTGGAAAAAATATAAAAATAAGGACAATAAATATGGATATTTTGGTATTGGCTTTATGTCTTCTGGGAAAAAGAATGATGTAAATTATCCAAATACGTTTTTCTTCCGACTGGATAACGATTACTTAGAAAATCAACAAGAAGTTTTACCTTATTCGCTTATGAAACGTAATAAAAAGGGAGAAAAATTCTTTGAAATTTATTGGGAACAGGTATTCAAGTCATTAGAAAAAAATAAGCATTATAAAAAACTAAAAAACATATATACAATGGAAGATGGGACAATTGATAAAATAGCTATAATGAATTGCATAGATGATAGCATTTTAAAGCATTATGAATTGTTACAATTGGATGCGTTGGATTTAATTTACTTGCCATATATGAAAGATGGATTTCGCTGGACAAATGATGAAAAACGTTTTATTTTGAAAAAAATAAAAGAATCTGATAAAGATTTGCCACCAAATGAGATTAAGCGATTATTGAATGAATATAAGCAGAAATAAGATATATTAAAATAACACAAGAAAGGTTGAAATAATGAAAGCAGTAGGACTTATAACAGAATACAATCCATTTCATAATGGACATTTATATCATCTTAATAAAGCGATGGAGCTTACCGGGGCTGATGTCAGTATTGCTGTTATGAGTGGTGATTTCGTGCAGCGTGGAGAGCCGGCAATTCTTGATAAGTACGCGCGTGCTTCTATGGCACTAAACAGTGGTGTCAATCTCGTTGTAGAGCTGCCAGTTAATTATGCTGTATCCAGTGCAGAAAGCTTTGCGGATGGTGCGGTAAAGGTGCTTAATTATATTAAGGCAGATAGTATTGCATTTGGAAGTGAGAGCGGGGATATAGACGGGCTTCTTAAGGTTGCACATATTTTATGTGATAACGAAGAAATGTTATATAAAGAAATATCGAAGTATACATCAAGTGGTATGTCGTATGCGGCAGCCAGACAGAAAGTGGTTGGATTACTGACAGATGCAGACACTGCAGCAGTACTTTCAAGCTCCAATAACATACTTGCAGTTGAATACCTGAAGGCAATCATAAAACATAATTATGATATAAAGCCATATACAGTACAAAGGCAGGGCGATGGTTATAATGATAAGGATATATGCAGTGAATATGCAAGTGCTACTGCTTTAAGGGAAAATATTAAATGTCGTTTTGATAAAGAAAATGTATGTGATAGTTCGGTTGGTAATTCTATATCAGATGATGATGTTTTTAATAATGGCAGGGTAAAAAACAGTAATGATGATATATTATTTACGAATATTAATATATCTGAATATATGCCTGAAAAAGCGGGTTTAATATTATCCTCAAACACTAATTATATATATCCGGATGATATAACAGGAGCATTATTTACAAGACTTTTAGATATACTTTTTGTGAGCGGTTATGATAAAAATGATTTTATAGAAAATGTTATGCGATATCCAGATGTGAGTAAAGAAATAGCAGGCAGATTATATAAGATAACTATGGATGCAATCACCAGAACAATTCCGCAGGGGCAGGAAAGCAAAGATAGTGCGGCATTTTCATTTAGCGGTATGTGTGAGAAAATAAAGACGAAGGAAGTGACACTCTCCAGAATTAAAAGAGCGCTTATAAGAATAATGCTGGGACTTGATAATAAACACATGGAAAAATATGATAATTCGCCATATATAAGGGTACTTGGCTTTGATAAAAAAGGACAGGAGTATCTTTCATATATAAGAAAAACTGTGGAAGTGCCACTTATAACAAAGACCGCCGACTATAAGGAAATGCTGCTTGATGATATACACGCGGCTAATATTTATAATACGATTGTTGCTGGAAAGTATGGAGTTAAAGAACTGGGGGATTTTGTGAGAGGTCCTGTCAGGGTTTGATAAAAAGTGTAAGTTAAATAAGAGGAAACATATACAATTCAGCAGTTGGAAAATAGTATGCTGTTGGTACAGATTATATGTTCAAGGAGTGTTATGCATGTATTTAATATCAGCGTATTTTGATGAAAATACTAATAAAATATTGAAACATCTGCAACAAAAAATTGCCGATAAAACAGGCAATGATTTTATGGTAAGGAATAATGTTATGCCTCATCTTACAATCAGTGCAATTGAGGCAAGGAATGTTGATGTGTTAATTCCAGCATTTGAAAAAGTATGCAGGGAAAAGTTACAGCCTTTAGATGAAAAAGGCGTTGTGAATGTAAATAATGCGATAAATATAGTATCGATCGGGCAGCTTTTTCCACGCGTGATATATGCCGCACCTGTCCTTAACGAGTATATGATGAATCTTTCAATATCCATATATAATGAATTTACAACAATTCCAGAAACTAATATAAGCAAATTTTATCAGCCATATTCGTGGATGCCGCATATTACACTTGGCAAATGTCTTGATAAGGAGCAGATGAGACAGGCATTTGCTGTATTACAGAATTTATTTATGCCTATAGATGGTCAGATTGCTAAAATAGGATTGTCTACGGTCAATCCATATAGAGAAGTGTTGAGTGTAGAACTGTAGCTGTTAAAAGTTATGAAAGTTAAATTGCCATATCTGATAAGAATTGACGATTTTAAATTTAATTACGTCATATAGTGTTTTAATTTAGTCAAATGATTGATAAATGACTAAATTAAAATACAGCAAATGCTGCTAAAGAGGCATTTTCGGACTATCTTACCAATACAAATCTTGATAGCAGACAGATTTGTATTGGTAAGATAGTAGAATATATTGTTCACAATGGAATGATGAGAGATTTTTCTGTTCTTCAAGAATCACCATTTACTGATCAGGGTAGTGTTGCAGATATATTCACAGATTTAACAGTGTGGTTTGGAATTAAAAAGGTTATAGATACTATAAATGATGATGCAGCAGCTTAGATAAGATTGAATTATAAACATGATTAAATAAAATTGCTTATCATTTAGAACAATCCCCACCTTGTCTAACTGAAAAAAAAGGTATATAATGGGGGCAAAAGTAGCGGTAACATAATGGTAAACATAATGTACCGAAATTCATATTTTAAGGAGGAGTCAGTAATCATGGCATTTATTGACACAATTTACGCTAGAGCAAAAGCAGATAAGAAGACTATCGTTTTACCAGAATCTATGGATAAGAGAACATTTGCAGCTGCTGAGAAGATTTTAAAGGAAGGTATCGCTAATCTTATAATCATCGGTACACCAGAAGAAATCGCTGAGAACAGTAAGGGATATGACATTACAGGTGCTACAATCGTAGATCCATTCAATGATCCTAACAAGCAGAAATATATCGACAAGTTCGTTGAATTAAGAGCTAAGAAGGGTGTTACACCTGAGATGGCTAAGGAACAGATGGAAAAGGATTATATGTACTATGCATGCCTTATGTGTAAGTGTGGTGATGCTGATGGTGCAGTTTCAGGTGCTTGCCATTCAACAGGTAACACAATCCGTCCAGCTCTTCAGTTATTAAAGACTAAGCCAGGTATCAGCAGTGTATCAGGTTTCTTCCTTATGGAAGTTCCTAACTGCGAATTAGGTGAAAACGGATTATTCGTATTCGCTGACTGTGCTGTTAATCCAGACCTTGACTCAGAGAAGCTTGCAGAAGTTGCAGCATTATCTGCTGATTCATTCAAGAGCTTTGTTGGTGCAGAACCTAAGGTTGCTATGCTTTCATTCTCTTCATACGGAAGTGCTAAGCATGAGAGAGTAACTATGGTAGCTGATGCAGTTAAGATTGCTAATGAAAAGTACCCAGATATCGCTGTTGATGGTGAACTTCAGTTAGATGCTGCTTTAGTTCCAGAAGTTGCAGCACTTAAGGCTCCTAACAGCAAGGTAGCTGGTAAGGCTAATACATTAGTATTCCCTTCACTTGAAGCTGGTAACATCGGTTACAAGTTAGTTCAGAGACTTGCTAAGGCTGGCGCTTATGGTCCAGTTCTTCAGGGTCTTTCAATGCCAGTTAACGATCTTTCAAGAGGATGCTTCGCAGAAGATATCGTTGGCGTTGTAGCTATGACAGCAGTTCAGGCTCAGGATGCTGCTAAATAATTGTGTACATATATTTTGATGATATGATTGCCACATTTTATTAAACACATCTATCTGTTTATTGTGGGTAATCATGTGACATCATTTATAACAATATGAGGGACGAATTATTTGCCCCTCATATTGTTTGTATAACTAACATAGGCGGATTGTTTAATATGATATGTTTATATTTTATATTAAATAATTATATAACTTATATTTTATAGGAGATTAATAAGAATGAATATTTTAGTATTAAACTGCGGAAGCTCATCACTTAAGTATCAGTTAATCAATATGGAAGATGAGAGCGTTATTGCAAAGGGTCTTGTAGAAAGAATTGGTATTGATGGTTCTATCCTTACACATAAGCCAACAGGAAAGGATAAGTATGTTGTTGAAACACCTATGAAGGATCACAACATTGCTGTTAAGCTTGTACTTTGCTCTTATGGATGCTGAGCATGGTGTAATCAAGTCTACAGATGAAATCGCTGCTGTAGGTCACAGAGTACTTCACGCAGGTGAGAAGTATATCGA
>UMBH01028556.1_pt1 | contig 10301 bp, 7 predicted proteins | sample 1963921 | NCBI WGS metagenome assembly UMBH01 (sample SAMEA4835937, study PRJEB28245) | human gut metagenome | biome: gut microbiome; material: fecal sample | place: Denmark | collected 2008
GGAAGGACATACAATCAGAATTGGGTGGTCTTTGACAAAGATGATTTTCCAGAAAATGACTTTAACTCTGCTATACTATTAGCACGCCAAAATGGTTTTGAGGTGGCTTATAGTAATCAGGCCTTTGAATTTTGGTTCTTACTTCACTTTAATCTGTATCAAGGGGCTTTGCATCGTTCCAGATATGAAAAAATGTTGAGTACTTTGCTCGGATTTGCTTATACAAAGAAGTCGGGTGTAAGCTTTAAAATGTTTAATGCTTTATTCCCTAAACAAGAACAAGCTATTAATCATGCTAAAACTATCATGAAACAATTTGATGGGAATAACCCGGCACAACAAGAGTCTTCCACTACTGTTTATTTGTTGGTAGAAGAGTTAAACAGATTCATATAATTAATATCTTATTTTCATATGGAAAATATACAATTGTCAAATATATTGCATATACAAGAAGCAAGTAAACAGGGTAAGCTCGTTATGTTTGTGGGTGCAGGTGTGTCTGCGAATTCCGGTGTACCTATGTGGAGTGAATTAATTCAAGGACTTAAAAAAGAATTACCAGATTCTTTGAAAAATGAAACGGATGATTTGAAAATCGCACAATTGTATAAAGATTCAAGAGGTTATAAAGAATATATCGAGAAAATAAAAGAGTTGTTATTGCATGGAAAAATTGCTCCTAATCCAATTCATGATGCTATATTAGAATTAGCTCCTTGTCACATAATAACTACTAATTATGATGATCTAATAGAGCAAAATATAGAACAAAAGTTTATGCAATATCACATAATAAGGAAAGATGAAGATTTGCCATATACTCAATATCAAAATATGCTTATTAAGATGCATGGAGATTTTAATGTTGGGAATATTGTTTTAACGGAAAATGATTATTATAATTATAATAATAACTTTCCATTAATCAATGCTTTTGTAAAGTCACTTTTTGCATCAAAATTAATCTTATTTATTGGTTTCTCTTTCAATGATATGAATCTTAAGATATTGTTAAATAGCGTAAGCAATATTCTAAAAGAAAATATGCAACGTATCTACTTGTTGACTAATAAAGATATAGATTCAATACAAAGAAACTATTATGAAAAAAAAGGAATTAATATTGTTGAACTAACTCCCGAATTTGTAAATGAAAAAATAAAAATGCAATCAATTAATATAGATGATATAGGATTGACTTCACAATATGGTATTGCTTTATATAAACAATTGGTTTTAATAAAACAATATAGACAAGAAAACGATTTGATTGATTATTTATATAAACGTATTAAATCATATGAAGATGAAATTAAAGTTTTAGGAAATGGACTAAAGTATATTTTTCCAGAAGAAGAAATTTCCTTTTGGAATTATCATTCAAGTGGACTACAAATACACTCACCATATATAAAGAATCTAACAAAAAAATTACAAACATATACAGGAAGAAAAGAATTCATCAATAAATATAATGGTAAAATATTCTATTTAAGGAAGCAAGCTTACTTAAATAGAATATTCAAAATAGACAATCTTAAAATTGTAAATACAACATTTTATAGAAAATTGAAAAAGTTATTCCCTACAACAACAGGTATAGAACTTTTTTATGAGCTCGACTATATTAATTTATCCAATTACTTAAAAAAAATAAGGCATCAAGTAAAGAAATATAATATCGAAGATTTGGAATTGCCATATTTGCTATATAAATTAGGTGATTATTATCAAGCTTATCTGATGTACAAAGATTTAGCCAATGAAAATTGGAAGAAACAAAGATATATTTTGTACTTTATTTGTATGCATAATATTCATGCAATAAGATATGGTATAAAAATTCAATTGATGAATAGAAGTGATATTGATCATGAAAAAATTGTAAAAGATATTGAGAGGATTGATTTGCAGGATGTTTTAATAAAACTTCCAATAGATAAATCGATTAAACATGTTCTTGAAGATTTGCTTTCGTATCGTTTTCACAGTATAAATTTAGTTGAAAGTGATATTTTAAAAGAAGATTTATCCGGCCAAAGAGTTTCTGCTGAAAAAGGTGGTTTTTCCTCAAATAGCAAAATATTTCTTTTGGAACATAAATCATATCAGGAATTAGATTTTTGTAATGAGAATTTTGTTATTTGCGACAATAATAATTATTCTAAAGACATATATTATAATGTAGCAGCAGGCATACTTATCAGTAATGTGACAAAATCAAATGGGGATAGGTTCTTTGGCCAAACCAAAATAGACGAATTAAGTAAAGAACATCTACTTATACTTATTTTTCATATTCAAAACGAAAATCTATTGAAAATTTACAAACGCTATAATATAGAAAACATAATATTGAGTGAAAATGGCTGTTCTTTTATAAATTCAATTATAAGGAATGCAAACGAGAGTATCAATAATAATAATAGTATGAACTATTTAATTATTAATAGAGATTCTGTTTGCAATATTATACAAAATATTATCAGCATAATTAATAAATCAAATTGTGAAAATATTAATTATTCTGATTTATATCCGATCATAAATCACATTTGGGATAATACTTATTTTATGAGATTTGGAAAAGATATAACAAATTTGATATATAAACATAAGCCCAAAATCAATGATGCTATATTTTTGATAAATAACATTATGAGTGTTCATAATGATGATAATTCGAATAATGCTACATTTCTTTTATGTAGCTATCTAAATGCGCAAAACGTAACTATAGACAATATAAAATCATTAAATGATATTAAGATTAATGATGATTATTTCTATTTGGCGTCATTGTATCCGGCATTATCAGAAAATCTTAAGAAAGAAGCTATATTATGGTTTAGAGAAAATCTAAATGCCCTGTATTATGCAGCTCTTATACATTCAAATTACAGAATACCGATTTTAGATGTAGCAACATTGTCTATGCTAATTGAGGAACCATTTAACAATGTTTCTAAATACAAACAAATAGAAGAAACTGTTTGTGCTGTATTAGTTCTTATTAGAAAAGATACTAAACAGCAAGAATTACATCCAATATTAGATCAATTTGGTACAGTAAATGAATGTTTTAATTTTTTGATAAATCCATTGCATTTTAAAAATAAACAAATGATAAAACCAACATGGTTGTGTCGTTGTGAAGATGATATATTAAAGGAACTTTTAAAGGATGAAGTATTGAGAAACAAAATGAAAACATATATAAAAGAAGACTATTGGGGGAAATTAGAATATGAACGAATATGGAAAATTTTGTAAAACGGATTATTGTTATGTAGTATAATTAGAGATTTCACACTTTATATGTAAATTATAATCAGAAAATAATATGAAACTATATAATAAGCATAGGCCTAAGAAGTATAGGAATAACAAACAGATAGTCATTTTATTAGGAGCAGGCTTTGTGTTCCCATGGGTAAAATTAAGTTCATCAAGTATTAAAGAAGCATTTATTAAAGATGATACTTTTTCAATAAATGGGCAAACTATTGGAGAATTTATCTTTAATAAATTAGATAGTTTTTATGATTATGGAGAAGCTAATTTTGAAACATTCATAGCTGCAATAGAATCTATGATGAACTATATTATATCTTCTACAAACATAGGTAAATCTGTTAAAAACACATCTTTCACCCCTGTGATTTATGATTTGAAAGAAACTTTTTCTGAAATTTTTAAAGATAAAAATGAAGATGAACAAAGAATTTATATTCATAGTATTTATCAACACTTTATAAATCTCGTTTTAAATAAAATCAAAGAATATAATAAATATGTTTTAGACAAAAAGAATGAAAGAATAAACAAAAGTTTAATTGAATTCATAAGCTATCTAATGAACAAAAGATATTCTATTAAAATATATACTACAAACTACGATCGTTTAATTCCTCAAATTCTATCTCCACATTTTAAAGTATATGAAGCTTTAAAAGACAAAGCAAATGGGAATAAAGTATTTATTTATGATTTACAAAGATTTAGAAAAGTACATTTAAGCCATTTTAATTTGCATGGTTCTATATTTTTGGACACAGAGATTGATCCTGTTAAAATGAAATATAGTGTAATTTATAATCCCCAAGCTCCTAAATATATAAAAGCATTAAATCCTGATGGAGGTAATCCAAATGAGCCTTTATTGTTTTCTCCAATCATTACAGGTTATACAAAAACCCAAAGAGGCTTTAGTACCCCTTTTAACTTAGGTTTTAATGCATTTACTAATGATTGCAATGATTGTAGAGCTATAATTACTATGGGATATTCATTCTCCGACCCACATATAAATTCTATTTTATCGAATTTTACATGCTGGGGGAAATCCAAACTTGTAAATGTTACATTTACAGATGAAGAATTTCAAAAAACACCCGAAGGAATAGCTTTTGATTATGAGATTTATAATCTTTATAAAGAATACGAAGATAAAACATGGTTTCATAGCCAGAAAAGGAAAATACATGTTTATAAGAAAGGGGTTGAAGATTTTTTATTAGACAGAGTAAATTGGAAATATATTTTGGAGTAAGATGTAAAGCCGCTACGCTATTATTAACAGGTTGTAGCGGCTTTTTTTAGTTAAAGTTTAAAGCCTTTGGGCTTGTTAGTGTGGGCGGTGTCCGGGTCGTCCTTGTTGCCGGGCTTGGGAATGCCACCGATGACGAGTTTGCTGCCTAACGAGTTCATGGCATCTTTGATGCTGAAGCTGACGGGAGGCTGGTTCAGGTGCGGGGGCTTCTTTTCCGGAGGGGCGGAAAGGAAGTCGGGCGGCTGGTGGACGTAGGGCTTGCCGTCGGATGCGGGGGACGTTGTTGGTGATGCCGAAGGTGTGCCCGGTGACGGGGTGATGCCGTGACCTTTGTTCTCGGTTTGGCTCTCGTCCTTGCTGTTGCTGTCTTCATTCTGTTTGACGGGTTTGAGGGAGAGCTGGATCTTGCGGTCGAGGGCGGCAAGGTCGGATTTGAGCTGTTGGAGCTGGTCTTCCTTTTTCCACGTTTCTTTGACTACTTCTTGAAGGATGGGGATGTCCTTGGAAATCTGTTCCACTTCTTTTTGGTATTTCTCCAGAAGAGGGGGAAGGGTTTCGAAGGTGCGGAGGAACATCTGAGCGGCAATGTTGGGGTCTTTTGCCAATCTGCCGCCGTTGAAGTTGTACAGGATGTTACCTTCGCCACGGACGAAGAAGCGGTTTTCGATGAAGTCGAAGCCGTCTTTCATGCTGGCTTCGGTCTTTACTAAAAGGTCGAAGTCGTAGAGCTTGCCGATGGGCTGGGATATGCCGTGGGTACGGGATTTGTCCTCTATCTCGGCGAGCTTTTTGGCGATGAGTTTGGGGTCGTTACCTTTGACACCGTCCAGTTCGATAAGATTGAGGGGGTTGCCTTGGTTGTCACGCTGGACGCGCTGCCGGAAGTGGTTCAAGTCCGTTGTGATACGGGCGATCAGGTCGCCGTTCTTGGTGACGGTCTGCATGATGTTTTCCAGTTTGGCTTCGGCGGAGGATTTGCCACGATGGAAGGATTTGCGCTCGCTTTCGAGGGAGGCAATCTGTTTCTCCAGCTTGGCTTTGTCGAGCAGGTCGGTGTTGCCGGAGAGGATGGCGACGTACTCGGAGAAGTTCATGCCGCCTTGCTCGTCCATGCTGCCCTCGTCGATGGTACGGGCACCCATCGTGCCTTTTTTGAGCTGGGTGATGAACAACTGCTTGTTGTGAAGCAGGTTGAATTTGTAGCTGTCGAGGGATTTCTCGACGGCGTAGTTGATTATATCGACTTTGTTGTCAGCAAAGAGTTTGGCTATCTCGTTGCCTTTTCTTACGCCACGGCCGTTGCGCTGCTCCAAATCTTTGGGTGTCCAGGGAATGTCGAGCTGGTGGATGGCGACGCACCTGCGCTGGGCGTTGACTCCGGTGCCGAGCATTTCGGTGGAACCGAAGAGGACGCGGATTTTGCCTTCGTTCATGGCTGCGATCATTGCTTTGCGAGATTTTTCGGTCTTGGCTTCCTGAATGAAGCGTACCTGGTCTGCCGGGATGCCGTAGTCGTCCACCAATTTGCGCTTGATTTCGCTGTATGTGTTCCACTGACCGGGTTTGTAGGTGCCCAAGTCCGAAAAGACGAACTGGGTGGCTTTGTGCTCGTTATATTTCTGATAGTATTGGTTTATCAGGGCGGCGCAATGGGTGGCTTTGTTATCTATGTGGTCGTCGTATTTGTCCTCGTCGATAAGGCGCATGTCGAGGGACATCTTGCGGGCATAGTTGGTGGCAATGAGCATCTTGGCTTTTTCTTCCCGGCGGCTTAACGGGGGACGTCCGAGGACGGTGGCGTTGCCGGACTTGGCAAATGCTACCAATCGCCGGATGAAGTCCTGCTGGTCGGGCGTGGGCGGGATATTATGCAATATCTCGTTTTTCTTGGGGCGGTCGATGCCAATGTCTTCGGCGGTACGAAAATCGGTGATTTCGTTGTACATGGCGGCAAGTTCCGGGACTTTGATGAAGTAACGGAACCGCTCCTTCTGGATGATTTCGTTGGTGACGGAGAACTCGTAGTCGATGGACTTTTTGGCAAAGACCGCCGCCCATGCGTCGAAGGTGTTGATGCCTTGACGTTCCAGTTCCTTGGGACGGAGGTATTTAAAAAGCAGATATAACTCGGTCAGGCTGTTGGAGATGGTGGTGCCGGACAGGAAGGTGGCTCCCAAATCCTTGCCAGTACGCTCTTGAATGGTGCGGAGGGCGAAAAGCATGTTCAGGGCACGCTGGCTGCCTTCGCTGTTGCCCAGACCGGCTACGCGGTCGTGGCGGGTGGTGAACATCAAATTTTTAAATTTGTGAGATAAATCCGAAATTTCAGATTTGAGCCATTATCAGAACTTTTTCGTCATTCTCTTTTTATATCTGATATTGCTTAAAATCAATAGATTAATATCATGATAAGTTCTGATTATTTTTGTATATTATCCACATCACTAATATTAATGTGTTATGGATATACTACATTTAAAAGAAAAAGTTATTAGTCTTGTTGCCTATATGAAGGATGTTGGTTACACTTCCCAATATATATGGTACATTAACCACTTGACCACGTGGGTTGTAAGCAATTCCATGTGTTACGAATGGAAGAATTATGCTGATATAGAGCATACTTTAGCGAAGTTATGGTCTTCCTACCGCCACTCAATGTATTACCAAAAGTACCTGATTGACTATCTCACGTCTTTCGGGAAGCAGGACATTGCCCTTGAAGAAGTGACGGAAGATTTCGGTAAGTCCTACAAGGCGTATCTGAAAAAGTGCAAGAATTTCGGGGCCTCCCAGACCAACAAATGTATGTGCTGGCTGAACCGTCTGCTGTATCTTGCCGTGGACAGGGATATTATCCGTGTGAACCCTTGCGAGGATTTGGAATATGAACCGAAGCCGGAGGCAAAACACAAGTATATCAGCCGTGAGGAGTTCAAGAGAATCCTTGCCACCCCGATGTATGACAAGCGTCAGGAACTTGCAAGGCGGGCTTTCATCTTTTCCACACTGACCGGGTTGGCGTATGTGGACATAAAGCTCCTGCATCCGCACCATATCGGACGTAATGCGGAGGGCAAGCGGTATATCCGCATCAACCGCAAGAAGACGAATGTGGAGGCATTCGTGCCTCTGCATCCCATAGCGGAACAGATATTGTCACTATACAACACAACCGATGATGAACAGCCCGTGTTCCCTCTTCCCAGCCGTGATGCCCTCTGGTTTGATATCCACGAGATGGGCGTTATCATAGGGAAAGAGGATAACTTGTCCTATCATCAAAGTCGGCACAGCTTCGGAACATTCCTGATTTCGGCGGATATACCTATTGAGAGTATTGCCAAGATGATGGGGCATTCCAATATCCGGACGACACAAGGTTACGCACGGATAACCGATGATAAAATCTCAAAGGACATGGACAAGTTGATGGAACGCAGGAAGATACAATCTACCGGCGAAAAGACAGACAGCAATAAGTAAACAGTATCAATTCAATATATTATGGACAGAGGAATAATAACAATCAGTGAAACGGGTGCGGTCACTATACCGACCATACCTGTATGGATGACCAAGTTTGAGATTGCCGACCTGTTCGGAGTGTTCTCATGCGATGTCCGCAAGGCGATTCATGCTATTTACAAGAACAAGGAACTGGATGAAGCCGATACAATGCGATATATCAGAAAACCGGACGGTATCAGTTATGACGTTTACAACCTTGAAATGGTCATAGCCGTTGCATTCAGGGTATGCAGTAGAGGAAGTCTTTTGTTCAGGCGGTTTGTAATGAGCAAAATGAATTTGACCAAGAAAGAAACATCTGTTACGTTGTTTGTTTCCTATGGCAGAGGCAACAACCTATGGTATAGTTGAAGCCTATTCCGCCAGCCGCTCGTTCCCGATGCACGGATGCAAAGGTAGCGTATGGCTTTGAAGGCATTGGCAAGGTCGGGCGGCCGAGCCGTTTCGGGCAGAATCTTCCTCAAACCTGTTTGAGCGTATTCAGCCCGAAAACCTTGCCACTGCCTGCCACACGCTTAAAAAGGCATCCGGCAACGGAAACAAGCGACTGACGGAAAATCAGAGAATATAGAGGAACGGCTTACAGACGAAGCAGGATATTGGTGCTTCATCCGTAAGCCGTTCCTTTTTTCTTTTGTCGGAAGTCCATTGCTCCGCAATTATAGGGCATCCGGCAAACTGCGCTCCTTCAAGAAAATCATGTACCTGTCAGCCGATAGGCAGAGCGGTAGCCGTCAGCAAGCATCCTTTCGATGTCGGATTCACGGTAGAGGATTTTACCGCCCAACTGGATATAGGCTATGCGCCCTTCGTTCCGGTAGTCCTGAAGTGTCCGGCGGCTCACTTTCAGCCGTGCCGACACCTCCTTGTCGGTGAAGAAACGTTCACCGCCCAATGTCGGGCGGTAATTGGCGGTCAGATGCTCGAAGCCGTCAAGCAGACGGTCAAGACTGCCCATGAAGTGGATTATCCACTCGCTGTCCTTGTTAATCAGTTCATTCATAAACATTGGATTTAGTGTGATTACTATACTTAATGATTAAATAGTCCTGCCTTTGAATTTTGCTTCTTTTCGCCTGTCCTCCACAACGGAGACTATACGTTGCACATCTTCTGGACGGTAATACGTCTTGTGGTTTATCTGCGAGTAAGCCAGCGTGCCGTTATTCCGCAGGGTCTGTAACGTGCGGGGACTGATATTGAGCATCCGGCACACGTCCTGATTGTCCATCCACTCGTTCATTGTCTTTTCTCCATGCCGCCGGCAGATTGCATCCATGCGGCTGACGAAACGGTCGAACGTGGTGACCATCGCCTCAAAAGTCTTTCTTTCGATTGATACGATTTCCATATACTTTTCTTTTGATGTTATTGTTCCTTTTACCGCAAAGGAACACATAATACGTTATCCGACAATGGCTTCTCTGAAAGTGGCAGCGTATTGCGCTGATACGGCAGCCATTGTCCGTGGACATCATACAGAAACGGCTCTTTTCGCATGAATGCTAATCCAACGGAAAGGCTGGCTATTTCATAATCCGATTATTTAATAGTTCTCTATATAGTTGTGTGGTGAAACAAAGTTTTGGTTGTTTGGAGAGTGACAACATTACGTCATGAAATCATTGAATCAATGTATCACCAAATTGTCGGACAACTATTGGCTTATTTTCTTCAATATCCGGTTTGGCAGCTATTCGATAAATCCTTTTGGCAAGTATTTGAATTTCTCGGTTTTCATGTATTCAGGTCTTTCATCTTTTAAATCATTGTTCGATTAAATCAGGTGGTTCCGCCCTGAATTTGAATGATATCTGCCCAATCCGTCACAGACGGATTTTAGTGTTCACATGAACACAGCAAGATGTCTTTTCAGCCGCCCAAAACGTTTTGAGCAGCCACGAAAAGCACTTGCCCCTGCAGGGGGCTGGGCTTACCCTCCAAAGTCGGGAAGCCTTGTAAACCTACGGTGTCTGTGTCACAAGGAGGATGAGTTGAAACAGTTGAAGTCCGAACTTGCCGCACTCGACCGCAAGATACAGTTGGAGCTTGCACCGCCCACGCCCGAAGTCGCCGAAAAAGAAAAGGATGGACAGGAAGTCAAACCGGATGCGGAAGGTGTACGGAGCATATCGCCACAACAAACCGATGATGTCCCGCAGATTCGAAGCCCGTCTGGGAATTTCATTGCCGACCATGTCATCATCGGACGACC
>UMBH01027931.1_pt1 | contig 10031 bp, 8 predicted proteins | sample 1963921 | NCBI WGS metagenome assembly UMBH01 (sample SAMEA4835937, study PRJEB28245) | human gut metagenome | biome: gut microbiome; material: fecal sample | place: Denmark | collected 2008
TTTTTTAAACTCATCACGCGCTGTAATTTTCCCCAACCGTACCAGACGCGCCGCGATTCCCCCCTTCGAGCGCTTAAAGTAAGCACAAAGTTCTTTTTTGCTGCTGCCCGTGTCATACATCCGGCAAAGCATCGCATCATCCTCCGTTGTCCATGGTTTTCCCGCATTCTCTGGCGGTTTCTTTTCGGGCTGATCAGAAAGTTTCTGCAAAATGTAATGGAATGCCCGCACAACATCCCCCCGATTGCAAACATGCTCCTCCGGCAATACCTCACCGGTCATCGGATCCACGCCGTCCGCCAGTGTCTCCAGAATTTTCCTTGCCCGCTGCAAATCCATGGTATTCTCCTCCTCATCTGTAGTTTTGTTATTATACTCCGCCCGTCTCCGTTATGCAACAAAATACTTTTTTGATTGTCTTATTGTATTTATATTAATCTCAAATCTTTTGTCCTCAACATTTCGACATCGCAGCCCTCCAAGTTTCCTTCCATCTTTTGCGCTTTTGTACACTTCCCCCGCCCTTCCAAATTTTTGTTCAAAACGCACAAAGATCATTGCTGCCAAAAGTCCTTGACAAAGCTCATTTACCATAGTATACTGCAATAATCGTTCGCACTTTGTCGAGCGTCTCCATCGTAAGTGCTTGGGTAACATCTGTGTTTCCCATAGCCGGATGCCCATAATCTGTTAAACAGATATGCTGGATTCATAGATGACTTTTGCCCTGCCCGGGAGGGCCATGTCAGATCTATTGCTCTACGCATCTCTGTTTACAGAGATGCGTTTTTTCTGTCATAAAAAATTTGAAAAGGGAGCAGTATCATGACAAAATTAGTATTTCCAGCCAAAAATTTTCGCAAGTTTGACGATCCGTTCGAAAGCGAAGATAATTTCTCCGGACCGACCAAGTACCGTTTCTATGCTCATGTCAAGGACATTCCGGAAGAACTTCTCAACTGGATGGATACCAACCCCCGCGATCAGAATCTGAAAACCGATACCGCTAAGGCCATCATTGCATCATTGGAAAATGATGCAGTGCCGTATTTTCATCTGTGGAACCGAGGCATTTTGATCTCTGCCGACAGCGTTACCTTTGATAATCGAAAAAATCTTGTTGAAATCAATCTCGATACCCCGACCCTTCACGGCAACATCGACGGCGGTCATACGCTTAAAATCATCATCGAATGCCAGCACAAGGTAAGCGATGGAATCCTTTCCAAAATGCCCAACCAGTATGTCGAAGTCGAAGTCATCGTCGGACTCGATTCTCCTGAAGGGCTGGCTGAGGCACGCAACACCAGTGTCGCTGTGGACCTCAAGAGTATGGAAGAACTCAGGAAGAGCTTTAACACGCTCAAGGACATCTTGAATCCCTGCTACATTGACGGGAATCACTACATCGACCGCATCGAATTTCATCAAAACCAGATGCGATCTAAAAAGGAAAAGAATCCCATTGACATCCGAGAGGTTATTTCCATTCTCAATATGTTTAACCTCAGCCTGTATCCCAATGATCGGGACAGTTCCCACCCAATTCAGTCTTTCAGCGGAAAAGAAGTTGGTCTTGAACGCTTTCTCCACGCTGGATTGGACAAGGATGCCTCTGACGAAGCGTGCCGTGAAGCGCGCGAAAAAATTCTCAAACAGATGGCTCCTATTATTCCTGATATTTTTATCCTGTGGGATACCGTTGAACGCCACTTTACCGACGCGTCGGAACTGATTGGAAAGCGCTATGGTCGTAAAAAGTACTCCAATTACGACAAGGAAACCCGTCCCCCCGCCCTGTTTTCCAACGCACCGCTCGACTATTCGGTTCCCCGCGGAATTCTCTATCCTCTGGTTGCTGCTTTCCGTGCGTTGATCAGCGTTGATGAAAGTGGACAGTATTGCTGGTCTGTTCCCCCACTGAAAGCTTGGGACGAAACTAAGGCAACCCTAGCCGGACATGCTCTGGCCACTTCGGAAGAGCTTGCCAATAATCCGGCAAATATTGGTCGCTCCGTCAACCTCTGGGGAAACGCTTTCATGACTATCTATGTATACTCGCTTGAGAGCAGGCTTGGCGGTCGCTGAGCGCTTTAGCATCGAGCAAAGCAAATGATAATTAACAAAGCCGCCGACTTGGAAATTCCAAGCCGGCGGCTTTTCTTTGTTGTCAAAATTTCTCAGAGGCCCTTTTCTAGTTCCGTCAGGTGAACCAGAAAGTCTCCGCCGTATCGCTGTTCCTGGTCAAGCAGGATAGCCCCTCGGTCAATATGCGCTTTGACATAATCCGGGAAAAATTCTTCATCTGTTAAATGCTTCTGCGCATGTAACTCCATCAGACACTTATAAAGTGCGTCTGCATCTCCCGTTATGGTCTGGCGATTCAGTTCCCTCCCTAATGTGTTAGTGTGGAAATCCTCTGCGCACAGCTGCTCCCCAGATCTCAGAGAAAGCGCCATAGCAAGCTTCACTAGTGTATAGCATTGCAGTCCCTCGCTGCCTTCAATCCGGTCGAAAATTTCTGCAGACCTTTTTGACGTTTTCAACTTAAATGCCATTCTTACACCTCAAAGTAGCGGTTTTCCTGAATATGTGTCTGTTTATCCACTCCATATTCCAGCATATACACATGAGAGATTTGTTCGCTCATCGCCTGCAAATGGTGATTCGACAGTTCTTCGTTTGTTGAAAGGATCAATAACTGCCCGTTGAGTTTTTTGAAAAAGAACTCTGTAATATTGGCTCTGTGCTCCGTATCAATGCGGGCAAACGGTGTATCAATAATAAACGGCAGCTCATTTTTGCTCTGCTGCATCATCGCCCAGTAAAGGGACATAACAAAAATCTGCTTCTCTCCGCTGGACAGCTGATCTTTATTGATCTCTACCGGAAGAATAATCTTCTCATTCTCAACAGAAATTGCTTTTCGCAGTCCTACAGCGGAATCCGCATGGCAATGCTCTTTCAGCGCAGCGACCGCAGTCTCTCCCAATGCGTCTGCCGCCGCTGAGACTCCCCCCGAGCGCAGCAGTGACAATAGATTCTCTCTGTCGATCTCCGTCTCTCTAAGAATATGGACGGAAAAGTTCCTGTCGATTTTTACATACGAGAAAAAGTCTTTCTTGCGGATCAGCTCTGAAAATTTTCGATTCAGATCACTCTCCACCTGTTGAATCAGGTTGGTATAAAGCGTATCCTGTAATTCCTCCAAGAGTAACAGCATCTTCCCGGAAACATCTGATACAGAGTTTACTTTGAGTTCCTCTTCAAAAGCCCTTCTCAAACTGTTCAGTCTGCTCACTTTTTGTTTCAAGTCCGTTTCCTTGAGTTCAATAAACTCTTTCGTATGCTGGCACTTCAATTCAGCAACCCTTTTTTCTTCTTTCAGCACCGCAATCGTTTTCATATGACCTTCTACATCCTCGATGCTCGAATTCTGGAGGTTGTTTCGAATCTTTTTACTCTTCTCAAGCGATGCATTGGTTCTCTTTTGTAAACGAGCAAGGACTTGCGAATCAAAGGTGCTCACTCTGCTAAGAACGGACTGCACCTGTCCTTCTTCATCGCTTGAAAGGCCAAACAGTGGCTCAAAGTGCTCCCACTTCTGATCCAGCAGATAATCGCTGATACTCTTCAACAGGCCACGTGAATCTTTCTCCGTATAATGATTGTCAATCGAATTGAGCGCCTTTTCCAAGACGGCGGCAAACTCCTCCTTTTCAAGACTTCTTCTTAGCGCCTGATCCGTCTGATACTCTTTCTCTGACTGTATCTGCGGCAAAACCCCGCTCACCAACTCGGGAATCATCGCAAACGGCAGTAAATCCGTTGCATAGGTCTTCCGCTGCCAATTCAAGCGTTCTCGTTTTTCCTCCTCAGTCTTAAGCTGGTCATGAAGTTCTGTCCACTTGTCTATGGTAACGCCGCCACGATCTTCATAGTTTCTCTCCTCCTGTTCGATCTCTACACCGATTTCCTCAATTCTCTCTTTGATCTGTACAAACTCCTGCTGAAGTACATCAACTTCCTGCCGCTTTTCATCCACCTCCGCACAAGCGCTCAAATACTCCTGCGCGCTCCCGTTTTGTGTCCCCTCCGTTCCTTTCAGCACACGCCTGACCTGGTCATGCAGAATATCAAAGGTATCGTTTCCGCTGAGCACCATAAGCGCGTCGCGAATGTTTACCTCCTTGCTGCTCAAGAAATAGTCTGCAATCTTTTCCCCGTCAAAGAAGTATAATTTCAAAAGATCCGGCGGAATCAGGTGGATCAGATAATTCTGGAAATTGAGCAATTCTTCCTCTTCCAGTCGACAGCCGTTCTTCCAGACCGCTAAGCTCTCACAAATCGTATTTTGCGGCCATGTCCAGGTTCGACGTATGGTGTAATTGAAAAGGTCTGTATTATCTACTTGCTCAAAGTCGATTTCGACAAATGCAGATGCATTTTTTTCGATACGCACCTGATCGTTAATAAGGTCATAAATCTCAGCCAAATACCGCTTACCAGACGTTTTAAAGCCAAACGCAAAGTTACCGTAGAGACATACCTGTATCGCCGTAAACAACGTTGTCTTTCCAGCTCCGTTTTTCCCTCCAATTACAACAACACGTTTTCCCGAACGATTCACCTCAAAGTGGAATTGATTATTTCCGCGATAAGAGCCGAAATTATGAAGCGTGATATTCTTAATCCTCATGATTCAAGCCCTCTCTGATCGCTTCAAAATGCAGCCAGCCTTCATTCAGAATTCTCTCAACATTTCTCGCCGCCACCGCGGATCGTGTGTAAAATTTCGAATTGTCGACTGAGATCATCAGCTTCGACACCAAATCGAACGGAACATCATATTTTTTGCAGAGCTCACGCAAAAGGCTGATCGTCTTTTCGTCATATTTTGCTTTCCGGTAGCCATCCCAGGGGAGTTTCTCACCTTTCACCTCTGCATAAATTTCCACCAGCGCTCTGCGTGACAAATCTCCTTCATCTTCCCAGAATTTGTCGATTACTTTTAGTTCTTCCATTGTAATCAGCTCAAATCCCGTCTGGACTTCAAGTTCAAGCAATTTTCTGAGAATTTGCTGCCGAGCCTCCATCGTAAATGGCCCCCGTCCATATTCTCCCGTTGCCGTTAGGTAGATGGATCCATTTCTTCTTCTGTAATCCCGTGCCTTGGGATTTGCTCGTAGTTCTACCAGCCAATTTCGAAAATCTCTAAGCGGGATCAGTTCTGTTGCGCCGTGGTCGATAAAGTTCTTCAGCGACTTATCCTCCTTAACCATGGTGCAGATCCAGCAGCCAAAGCGTGAGTTGCCGGTCACCTTCATATCGTCTTTATCGACCTGGCCAACAACACTGTCTTCTTCCGAAAGATTTTCCCCCTGATATAAATTGTAAAGGTAATTATTGTCGGTATTCCACGCACTCTTTCCCTCGTTTCTCAAGAGATATTCCCACACGTTTTCATTCCGCACCTCTGACAGGGGACTATACACATACGCTTTGGGAATCTGGGGATGCGGCGTTAAAATTTTTCCCTCGATTTCACGCGAAGAAATGCTGCGGGATCTTGCAGCACTCTCCGCTTTCCGAACACCGAGAAGAATCACAATTTCGCCATCTTTTTTGATAGTATTATAAGTGAATGCATTAGATGGGTGAATCTTCAGCCGCTCCGTACACCAGCGGAATCCCGGAGCCTCTGGCGTTGGATAACCAAGGCCGATAACACGGCTCCAGAATGTCTGTCGAACATCCGGATAAATCATATGCGCCTGTACATTTAGATTCTTTTCCTTGCTCGCCGCGTTGATCGCACTGCTCATTTTGTGCATATAAGCTTTGACGATCGGATTCTCAACCATCGTATCTGACGTCACAATATATACCGGTTTCCAGCGTTTCTCTTTCGGCAGCGATTCCAGCATTTCGAATACTAACTGACAAAGCAGCGTGGAATCCTTTCCTCCGCTGTATCCGATCATCCACGGTCGCCGGTCATGGAGATAAACAAGCTCCATCTCCTCTTTGATCCTCTGATACTCTTCAAACATAAAAATTACTTCCTGCCAAGACCTTTACTCAAAATACGATGAATCTACACGATAAATCTTGATGCTGTCCTCTGTTGTAATACCAACTTCATATTTTATCATCAGCGCGCTCAGCATCTCCCCGTCAATCAACTTGAGATTTTTCTGCTGTTGCTGCTCTGCATATTTTCTTGCCTCATTGGAAAATGTTGAAGTCGTAATAAAAACGCCTTTTTGAACGTTCTGCATTGCCCCGACAAACGCCTGTAAATCCTTGCGTCCCACAGAGTTTTTCAATGCATAGCGCTTCGCCTGCAAATAGATCAGATCCAGTCCCAGCTTGTCTTCACTGATAATCCCGTCAATACCGCTATCATGTGATCCTCCAACAACAATGCCTGACGATGCATCATAGCCATATCCCATTTTCAGCAGAAGATCCACCACCAGCTTTTCAAAAAAGCTGGGATCGTTTCGCAAAATCTGTCGTTTGAGCTCTGCTTTGATGTTCGCCAAATGTTCTTCATAGGAGCGTTGAATCTTTTCCTCAGGTAATAAATCTGATTGTCCTCGCACCTTCGGCACTTCTGCAGTTGACGTCTTTGTCTTAGAATCAATCAGCGCATAACATGGCTTCTTCCCCTTGTAATCAACAATTTTAAAGTATTTTACCGGACTGGCTGTCGGAAAGTCCAAACCCAGGCAATGCCGCCGAATCATGCTGTTCACAACCGCATCCGGCTTTTTAGCAGGAAATGTGTAAAGCTTTCTTCTTATGATTTCGTCATACGCTTCTTTGCTGGTCATTCCGTACTCTGCCGTTTTCAAAACGATTTTTAACGTTTCTACAATCGTCATAATGCTCTCCTACCCCTTTCAAAAAAGCGTTCCTTTCTTAGTTCTTGAATTACTTACCCCTACAGTTTCCTAATCCGTCTTCAAATGACATTAAAAAAGCCCTGCCGGTTAGCAGAACATCTATCCACGCGGTCATGTGCTAAAGCACTATTATATTATAGATTTAATTATCATATCAAAATCTGCAGAAGAAAGCAAGAATATATCAAAAGAACACCGCCTTCAATCGGCAGTGTTCTCTTGATTCTTCATCTGTTCAATTTGCATCTGGGCATATTCCTCTGGAACATCTTTCCAGCCTATCCCCAGATAATCCAGCACCTTTCCCCATCCGTATGGTTTTCCTTCCTCATCCACACAGCACCGGTTCATCCAGAAATCCCACTCTTTATAGTTTCTCTCTCGAAGACGGTCAAATCGGTGCGGCCGCTTTTCCAATTGGATACCAAATCCACACATCGAGCATCCGGTTCTCTGTTCTTCAGAGGTGTACAGATTGCCATTCTCATCTTTCAGAATGCTTCCATAAATTTCAGGTACTGGAACATCCAGATCAAGCGCCAGCTGCAGCAAATCCTGCCGGTTAAAAATGGCAAACGGTGCCGAACGGATCGTTCCCTGCCCAAAGTAATTGCAGCCATGCAGCATCAGTGCTTTTTCTCTGCGGCCTCCTTCAGAAGCCATCAGTCCCAGATATGGCACGCAATGGTGCTCCTTTGCCCAGTCTGTGCAGGGCTTTTCCTTAAGATAATAGCAGCACTTTGACGACACCTTAAAGGGCGCAATCTGATAGTTCACGCCTTCCGCCTCATTTTCCAACCCGCCAAATTTTTCAAGCCAACGCTGCGCCAGCTTCATTCTCGAATGTTTCTGAAACCCGCCATATTCGCCTGTTTCTCCCGTTACAATGGCATGCCGCACTGTCTTATTATTGGGTGTCGGGTTCTGAAGCAATTCGATTTTACGGGCAGTTTCCTTCGAAAGCACAGGAAATCCGAACTCCTGTAGCAATTTCTGCTTGTTCCAATGCGTCCCATCTTCCCTCACCGCAGGCGGCAATGAAATCACACCAAGTTTCTTATGAACTCTCTGAATACTCACATCTTCAAGCGAAGAGACCGACACCGCCGGCACATCAATCCCGATTGAACGCAGGAACAGCAGCAGTGTAATGCTGTCAAGTCCCCCGACTGATACGTAGCAATCTAAATCTCTCTTCCCACACTCGTTGTAAAATTCCCGCGCTCTGATCTTTGCATAATTTACTTTGAAATCATAAGGCATATTCTGCTTTGCCTTGAAGCTGGCAATCTTACTTCCGGAATCAGCAGAATTTGTCGTGTTTTTTGTCATCTTTTCCATCCAAAGGCTCTCCACAGTATTTTTTCTATCACTTTCAGTCACCCTGTTGTCTATTACGGTCAACCGATTATTAGATTAACATATCTTATCAATGGGTAATTATGAATTATATCATACCTTTGCCGAGTCTTTTTGTCAACCGGCGATTACGAAATCGCATACCGCTCTCCCACTGCCCGTCTGCTTTCTCTCGCACTTCTCATTTGCTCTTTTTCACTGTTTGCATTTTTACTTTTCTCTCCATTCCCCACTTAATTACCGTCCACAGGGCGTTGACCAGCACTCAGCCGAGGCCTGTTGCCAGCGCGACGGCGGGGAGGCCCATTTTGCCGACCAGCAGCCACGAGAGGACGACTCGCAGCGCGATGTGGCTCGTCGCACCGAGGAACGGGACGGACACCTTCCCGATGCCGTTAAAATAGCCAGCGAATGTGTTGCCGGTGAAGCAGAGCGTGTAGAAAAGCGCCACGAGCTTCAGATAGTCGCGCGCATTCTCAAACGCCGCGCCGCTGCGCGTCCCGAGCATAAAGCCGACCGACGTGCTCGCGCTAACGTACATGATGAGCGACATCGCAAGCCCCATCGCAAGCATCAGAAAAAGGCTGCTGCGAAACGATTCCTTCACGCGCTCTTCTTTCCCTGCTCCCCGATTCTGTGCCACGAGCACGGAGGTCGCAGCACTGCCGCTGTCGCCAAACGAGTTGGCAAAGCCCTCGATGCGCGTCGTCGCCGTGTAGGCCGAGATCATGTCCGTGCCACCGGTGTTGACCGCGCCCTGCACCAGGAGCTTTCCGATGTACAGGCTTGACTGGTGCAGCGCCGTGACGAAGCTAAAATGCGCCGTCTGCTTCAATAGCTCTCCATCCATACGGCAGTCCGCGCGGGCAAAAATGAGCTCCGGTGCCTTGCGCCACAGGTAGAGGATGCACAGCACCGCCGAAATGGCCTGCGACGCCGCCGTCGCCCACGCCGCGCCCGCAACGCCGACGGCGGCGAACTCCAAATCGCCCGCAAAGCGCCCGAGGATAAAGGCCTCCACCGTATTGTAGAGCTGCTGCAAAATATTGCCCATGATGAGCGGCGCGGCCAGACGCAGCAGATGCTGCGGGATGCTGCCGCTCGTTAGATCGTAAGAGCGTGCCATAGTTTCCCCCATTTCCAAGGATTTGGCAACAGCATACACCCTCGCTATACTTTGCGTAAACCGATGATCTATCAAGCCATCTTTGACAATTTCGCAAAGGAGAACGCCATGGAACTCGATCGCTACCGCGCGCTCGTCTGCGCCATTGAGACCGGAAGTCTGTCCGCCGCCGCGGAGGCGCTGCAATACACGCCCTCCGGCGTGAGCCGCATGGTCGCGGCGCTTGAGGAGGAGACGGGCGTTCCGCTCCTGCTGCGCGAGCACAGCGGCGTTCGCCCGACAAAGGAGTGCGAAAAGCTGCTGCCCGCCATCCGCGACCTACTGCACGCGGGCGAGAGCTGCGCCCAGCTCTCCGCGCAGCTGCGCGGGCTGGATGTCGGCACGGTTACCGTCGGCACGGCATACAGCGCGTTTTATTCGCCGCTCGCGCGCATCATATCGGATTTCCACGCGCGCTACGGCGGCATTCAGGTGCAGCTGCGCGGTGGGTACAGCACAGAGCTGATCACACAGCTCAACGCGCACCAACTCGATCTGTGCTTCATCTCCGCGCGCGAGGGTGGGCACGACTGGCTCCCCATCGGCTACGATGAGCTGACGGCCTGGGTTCCCGCTGCGCATCCGATGGCATGGCT